>Ga0074045_10000134_pt1 | contig 64856 bp, 56 predicted proteins | sample BogForMeECP23OM2_FD_94442 | JGI IMG/M metagenome (GOLD analysis project Ga0074045, IMG submission 94442) | Bog forest soil microbial communities from Calvert Island, British Columbia, Canada - Bog Forest MetaG ECP23OM2 | ecosystem: Environmental > Terrestrial > Soil > Wetlands ... | reverse complement strand
TTGGCTTTGTAGCCTTTGTATTCAATCTCAGTGAACGTCTGGGTTTTGATGTCGAACTTGCGGACTTTCGTGATGGCTTCGGCCTGAGTGTCGCGGAAGGTCTTGGCGGCGACGTCGAAGACGGCGGCGAGATAGGCGGGGGAGAAATCGTCGCGCAGCTTGCGCAGCATGTTGACGAAGACGTAGACGGCGGCGGTGGGAAGGCCGGATTTCGTGGACATGGAGCGCTGGCGGGCCATGGCGTGATAGGCGCGGAAGATGAACGACATGGTGTCGATCAGGAAAATGCGGTCTTTAGCGGATGAGGGCGCGGCCATGGGCGCGGACGCAGGCGGGTCGCTGGGCTTGGGTTCCGGAGATTTTGTGCGAGGGGGCAAGAAAGTAGTTTAACAGCGGATGCGGGGAGCGGAAATTCACCGGGTCTAACTCAACCGAAGGGGCTAAAGCCCGGTATTCGGTAGTCATGAATCGCCGCGCTTGAAGCGCCGCGCTGCCCAAAGCGCTGCGTCCGCAAACAACTAGAAGCTGACAGTAAAGTCGGCCTGCACAAGTTTTTTCGAAGCGCCACCCGGAGTGTTGCGGAAAATCAGGTAATACTTCTGGGGCTGGTCCTGGGACGGAGGAAGGCTGACGTTGACGTCCTGGTCGCGCGACGCATCGACGGAGAAGAGCGGTTCGCCGGCGTGGCCCTGGGTGAAATCGGCGTATTGATCTGCGGTCAAAATAAGGAAATCAACGTTGGCGCTATCGTCGTCAGGGGTGCCGAGCTGCTTCACGAAAGACTTGTAGTTGCCATGCAGGCGTGGGATGGCGATGTGGGCGGGAATCTCGAACGGAAAAGTTGCTGAGGTACTAACGGAAAAAGTTTTGTGCAGAACAGTCTGGGACGAGGCCGCCGGCGAAGGTGAGACGCGATCCGTGGCCGGAATTGCTAATCCTTCCGCGGCTGGCGGATTCTTCTTTTGACAGGAGATAACGAAAGCAAAAAGCGCCGCGGTCAGAAGCAGTGCCAAGAAACGAAAGCGCGAAGCCTGGTTCATCCGTGAACGGGTTTTCCGTATTCGGTGGTGTAGTGCAATTGGATTTCGCCGCAGGTGCCTTGCTCGGCGGAGTAGACGACGCAGGTGTCAAAGGGACGGGAGTAAACGTGCAGGCTGACGGCACGCTGATTGAATTCACGAGGATTGAAGACGCGGTGGACGGGCTCCAGCGGGTCAACGGCACAGGGCTGTAATGCATTCATCTCCAGAATTTCGGTGGAGTGGATGGTGCATTTGCCGTGAGGAATGTCCTGGTCGACGACGTGAAAATTCTCCACCAGCAAACGGCCGATGGGGACGGCCATCCAGCAATTCTGGTCACGATGATTGTGGACGGAACTGGCCTGGCCGACTTCCCAGCAGATGGCGATCAATTCGTAGAGAGGAGTTTTGTCGATGAGGTTGCGAGTGTAGTGTTGGCGGTCCCAGGTGAGGTAAGGACCGAGGGAATCGGGATGGACTGGCGTATGTTGCAGAAATTTCCGCAGTTGCTCGGTTTGATCAAATGCGGACTCGGGGAACTCGCGGAGCTCGGCGACGAAATCGTGAATCGGAATCTGATTGACTGCCGTGGACATTCGCTGCTCCCGGGAAAGTATAACGCAGAAGACCTCTACCACAGGAGGCACAGAGGAGCACAGGGTACGGCTTCTTACTCGATGAACATGCAATCTCCGTAGGAATAGAAACGATACTTCTCGGAGACGGCGCGTTCGTAGGCGCGCAGGATGTTTTCTCTGCCGCCGAAGGCGCTGACCAGCATCAACAAAGAAGATTGCGGGAGGTGGAAATTGGTCAGAATGGCCTGAACGACTTTGAATTCGAAACCGGGATAAATAAACAGGTCTGCCGATGCCGCACCGGCCATGACCTTTCCGGAGCCTTGACGCGCTGCGTATTCAAGCGTGCGGACGGTCGTGGTGCCAATAGCGACAATGCGGCGCGATTCGCGGAGAGCCTGATTGATGGCGGAAGCGGCGGCTGGGGAAATGGAATAGGGCTCGGAGTGAATTTTGTGATCTTCGATGCGCTCGACGCGGATGGGTTGAAAGGTTCCCAGCCCGACGTGCAGAGTGATTTCGGCGGTTTCGACTCCGCGGCGGCGGATGTGGTCCAGAATTTCCGGGGTAAAGTGGAGTCCAGCGGTGGGAGCGGCGACAGAGCCGAGCTGATTGGCATAGACGGTTTGATAGCGCTCGCGATCGCCGGGAGAATCGGGGCGCGTGATGTAGGGCGGAAGCGGGACGTGGCCGATGCGGTCGAGGGCGGCGAAGAAATCTTCGTTACTCTGAAAGACAGGCTGGAAGCGGATGCGGCGCTCGCCGAATTCCGCGCGGGCCAGGACCTCGGCTTGTAGTTCGTCGTGCTCGCCGAAGTAGAGGCGTTCGCCGATGCCAATCTTGCGGCCGGGACGGACCAGGCACTCCCAGTCGTTCGGCGCAGCAGAAATTTGTCGGGTCAGGAGGACTTCGACGCGGCCGTGGAGGAAATCGCGGGACGCTGGATTCCGCGGACTAACCGGCTGGGCGTGGGCGCCCTGGCGGCGTCCGTAGAGGCGGGCGGGGAAAACGCGCGTGTTGTTGAAGATTACGAGGTCGCCGGGGCGTAAGAGGCTCGGGAAGTCGCGAAAGCTGCGATCCAACCATTCGCCGGTGCTGCGCTGCACGTGCAACATTCTGGAAGAGTCCCGCGCAGCCAGGGGTTCCTGGGCGATGAGTTCGTCGGGGAGGTGGAAGTAGAAGTCTGCAACCAACACGAGTCCGATTAAATCAGATTATGACGAGGCATGGCATCAGGGGCCTTCGGTCATATCAATTATTCTGTGTAGTTTGGTAAATTAATTTGTGTGTTCCGGCAAGGTGCGATAGTATGCGGGGGTTATAGCATCTGCCGCTTTTGTCAGCCACTCCCCGAAGAGAGTTTTCCATGTCCGCAGAACGCAAACACAGGGAAGAAATTGTTCGCTACGGGCGCATGCTGCACGAGCGCGGGTTCGTGGCGGCGATGGACGGGAATTTGTCGGTCCGGCTGGACGGCGAGCGAATTCTGGTGACTCCGACGTGCGTGAGCAAAGGGGCGATGCGGGCCAGCGACATGGTTGTGGTTGACCTGGAAGGCACGCGGGTGGCGGGACGGCGGAACGTGACCAGCGAGATTGGGATGCACTTGCTGATCTACCGTACGCGGCCCGATGTAGAGGCGATTGTTCATGCGCACCCCCCGACGGCAACGGGATTTGCGGCTGCGGGAATGGCGCTGACCGAGCCGCTGGTTTGCGAAGTGGTGATGGGCTTGGGATGCATTCCGCTGGCGCGCTATGGGACACCAGGAACGTCGGAGCTGGCGCAAACCCTGGAGCCTTACGTGCCGCATTATGACGCCATCCTGATGTCGAATCATGGGGTGGTGGCCTATGGGGACACGATTGAGCACGCCTACATGAAGATGGAAACGGTGGAGCACTTTGCGCAGATCGCGCTGGTGACACATCTGCTGGGGAAACAACAGCCGCTTACGGGAGTGGACATCGAGAAGCTGTTGCTGGCTCGGACGAAGTATTTCGGGGGCAAGGTAAACGCGGCCATGCCGATGGCGATGGCTCGACCTCCGGAAAAAGTGAGCTGAGAGTTCGGGATTTCTTCAAAATAAGGGCACGAGCAAAGCTCGTGCCCTTTCCTTTTGCGGCCACTCGCGATGCTATTCTCCGCCGACGCGGAAGCGTAGGCCGGCGCGGAAGTTGATGGGAAGCGCGGGATAGCCAACGACTTCGTTGTAGCGGCGGTCGAGGGCATTCTCCACGTTGGCGTAGGCGGTGACGCGGGAGTTGAAGGCGTACCAACCGCCAAGATCGGCACGAACGTAGCCGGCGGCATGGTTGATGTCGAAGCCGTAGAAATCGTCGTCGGGACGGCGGCCGACGAAGCTTCCACTCAAGTTGGCGCCCCAGCGGTTGCCGAGATAAGACAACAGCGTGGTTGCGGAGTGTTTGGGGCGGCGCAGCAGCGATTGACCGGGATTGTATTGGGAATCGATCGGCGCGGGGTTGCTCAGGATTTCAGTTGAGGTGTAGGTGTAGGCGGTATCGAGTAGCAAGCGGCTGCGAAGTTTGGCTTGCACTTCCACTTCGGCGCCCTGGGCGAAAGATTGGTTCACATTGAAGTACTCGCCGACAAAGGTGGTGGGATCGACCGTCTCATAATTAATCTGGTCGTGAAAAAGGTTGTTGAAGTAGGTGGCGTTGAAGACATATTTTTCCCGGACAAAATTCTGCTGAATGCCGGCTTCGAAGGCGCGGACGCGTTCGGGTTTGAGGCCGGGATTGGGAACGGAATAGGGTGGTCCGGCGAAGGTTTCTTCGAGGCGCGGTTCCTTGTATCCGGTGGCGTAGGAAAAACGCAGGCGGGTCGTGGAAAAAGCTTCTCCGCCGTGGCGCGCGAGAAGAGTTAAAGCGACTCGGGGCACGCCCGTATTGCCGAAGACGCTGCTGTGAACGAGTCGTCCGCCGGCGACCGCCGACAGCCGGCCCCAAGTGAGTTGCTGTTGCAGATAGGCATCCTGATTGAGGCGCTGGCCGGGGGTTTGCGCGCCGAGGCTGCCGACGAATCCATTCTCGTTTTCGAGGCGATATCCGAAGGTGGTGTGGGCCCAAGTGCGCTCGGAATAGTCTCCCTGGTATTCGAAGCCGGCGCGATTGATGTTGTCATATTCGTGATCGGGAAAGTCGAAGTTGCCGTAGAGCGGGCTCACGCGAGCGGGATCGCCGTTCAGGTTCAGGTCGGTGTAGCGGTAGAGATAATCGAAGCCGGTGAAGCGGTGCTGCCAGCCGGAAGGCGCGGCCACCGTGAGTTCCACGCTGCCTAAGAGGCTGTTGAGCTGCGACCATTCGCTGGGATCGGGCGGCAAGGGTTCGATCACGCCGTTGACGTCTACTAGCGGGACGTAGCCGTTGAAGCTGTATTCGCCGGGGACGCCGGTGTGGCTGTTGGAGTGGCGCATGTGAAAGCGCAGCGAAACGTTGTCGCTGAGGGCCGTACCAAGGTTTGCGCCCTGCAGAGAGTCGGAATAGGCATTATTGATGCCGGAGCCGTTGGTGTTGAACTGGTCGGCGAAGGCGTTGTAATCGAAATGGCGGCGGGCTCCGGCGAGAGAGGCGTAACCATTCGCGGTGGAAAAGTTTCCGCCGTCGGCGCCGAAGCGGAGTTCGGGCGTAGGAGTGCTGCCGGTGCGGGTGAAGACTTGCACCACGCTGGTCATGGCATCGGAGCCGTAGAGTGTGCTTTGGGTGCCGCGGAGAAACTCCATGCGGTTGGCTTCGGTGAGGGGGAGGGTGCCGAAGTCGAAGGTTCCGCCGGGCTCGTTGATGGTGACGCCGTCGACAATCACTTTGTTGTAGTTGGATTCGCCGCCGCGCACAAACAGGGACGAGAGCCCTCCGCGCTGGCCGGCGGTATTCACTACGGCGCCGGGAAGGAAGCGGACGGCATCGTCGGCGGCGGTGGGGCGCATGGTTTCAAGCTGACCGCTTTCCAGGGTGGAAACGCTGGAGCCGGATTCTTCCGCGAGGGCCGGGGTTCTGGTCGCGGTGACGACCACGGTTTCCGAGGCGGGGGCGAGATGGAGTTCGATGGTGATGACGTCCGGGTGAGTGGGGACATCTTCGATTTGAGGTGCGAAGCCGGGGGCCAGAACTTGGATTTGATAGTTACCGGAGGGAACATCGGGGAATGTGGCGATTCCCTCGGCGGAGGAAGCGAAGACTTTCAGAGCGGTGTCCGTGCCTTTTAAGAGCAAGGAGACTTGAGCGCCGGAGACGGCGGCGGATTGAGGGTCAATGACTCTTACTTTGAGGTCGGCAGCGGATGCTGCCGCGAGAGAAACGAAAAGCAAAAACGAAGCGCAAAGAGCGCGCATAACCATCCTCCTTTTCACGCGAAAGGGGTTAAGGTGGACGGTTTACGCCGGTCTCCTGGCTTTGCGAGTGAGGATGGCTGGGCGGCAATTGGCAGTTTGCATTAGCAATTAGCCGTTGGCCGGGGCATCCGGATTCTGCAGACGGGCTTCCCGGGAATTCTCCCAGTGACCGGCTGCGATTTTCTCGCTTACAGTTGCGCGGCAGCGCGGGAATTGCACCCGCTTCCCTGTCTTCGCCGTGGGACGAAGACGCGCAAACCGAAGGACATTTCAAAGAACGGAAATACGTAGTGTGAGAAATCTACCGGGCGATGCGATGGAAGTCAACCGGCGGCCTAGTTTGTTGATTTGTGTGGCCGGCGTCTCATTCCTTTCCGCTCCAGTTTTCAGCATCAAGGCGCATAACGAGTAAAGACAAGGTCGGTTGCTTTGGCGTTTTGGTGGCAGGGGAAGCAGGGCTTCATGAAAGCTGCGTCGGCAGGTTTGCCGTCCTGGAAGTGACCGAACCCCCAGCCCCCGGTTGCGGCGTACTTTGTTGAGTCCTTGACCATAAACTGAATGTTCGTGGGTGTCCCTGGAACGAAAGATTGGACACGGCCAAAGACTTTGTTGTTTTCGTCCGATGGGACGTTATGGTAATGCAAAGCAGCAATGATTGTGCCGTCCGGGAACGGAAGCTTCCCTGCCCGGTAGGCGTTGATCGCTACATCGTTGCCCAAGACGGCACCGAGGCTGTTGAGGTTGCCTGCTTCATGGGCCGAGGAAATCCACTTCCAGTCGCGATACCCGTGAGGGATTTCGGTAACGAACGGGGCGGGTTCCCCATCCGCGTGTCCTGAGGCAGGGGCAATGAGGGCGACGAGACCGGCCATTGTTGCAAGTGCAACCAGGAAGAATGTGAAGGGTTTCATAAGACTTCCTCCATCCAATATGCGTTAGGCAAACTGAAATCAGCAGTCCTAACTATTTCGCCTTAAAGCTGATATCGATGCCTTTTTCGATCGCCAGTAGCCTAGGCGGAGCTCACGGTCAACGACAATACTGGAAAACCTGTATTGCCAACATGACCATCTTGGGGGCGGGTTGGGCAGCTACGTTCGAGCGTTTCCGCGTAAGCAGGAAGCCCATCAATTGTTGCAAACAGGCGATTCCACTCATTGACGGCGCGAGGGTTTTCAGTGCATGAAAGCCTGCCCGGCAGATCAAACACGAGAATTTCTTAGGTGTTCTAGGCTACTTCTTCGATGCTCGTCGAACAGGTCGCGTGACCGCATTCGCAAGCGATCTCCGCCTCACCCGATCCGGCGTCGCTGCAAGATTCACCACAGTATTTTTGGCCACTCTCCACGACACAGGTGCAGGGAAGGTGGGCACAGGTCTTTTGCTCAGGTGTTGTCATAGGTTTTTGCTCCATTCACCGGGAAATGAAAAGAACGCCCGCCATTATAGCGCCCCCGAAGGTTAGAAAGTAGCGCTTCCTGAACCCTGGAAAATGATTAGGGAGACTTAGGGCTGGCGGTAATGCGGAAACTCCGTTGTGCCGACCTTTTTCACATTCTTCTCGGCGAATTCGCAGACACGGTCTAGGGAGGCTTGCAGCTCTTGGGTGTAGCGCTCGAGGTCTTCCTCACTTGCATCCGCCGAAACCGGGATGAGTTTGCCGAAGCGTACCAGGACGCGGGAAAACGGCTTGGGAATGATCAGACGATCCCAGGTGTTGAGCACCCAAGCGCGGTCAACGGCGATGTGAAACATGCTGAGGGGAACGCCGGCGGAGCGGGCCAGCGTGGCGGGACCGGGCTTTACTTTGCGGCGCGGGCCGCGAGGGCCATCGAGGGTGAAGGCGACGGTCCAACCGTCCTGAAGCGCGCGACGCAGACCGAGCAGGGCGCGTACGGCGTTGCGGCTGCTGGAGCCTTTGACGGCGACGAATCCGAATCTGCGGATGATGCGTCCCATGTATTCGCCGTCGTAACTGTTGCTGCTCATCACACGCACGCCAATGTCACGACAGACGTAGGTTGCCGGAATCTGGCAGGCGTGCCACAAGGAAACGATGAGCGGGCGCTGGTCGATGGTTTGTTGCGCGCCTTCTTCGCGGGACACGCAGACGCGCAGGGTGGGGCCGACGAGACGAATGAACCAGTATCCGGTGGCGATGATGATGCGGAGGACGATTCGTTGGCGGAGGGTAAAACGGCGAGGGCTGGGCGTGACTTCGGCGGCGGGGGCTTCGCGGGTGCTGGCTTCGGGCACGAGGATATTGTAGCGGGAGTGGAAGCGTGCGGGAGCTTCGCTCCGGGGACAGCCGAGGGCGGCTGTCCCCACATGGCATCTGGGGGTATCGAGATGGTAATTGGTGGAGTGCGGCGAGAGGATCGGCGGATTATGATTAGCGCATTCGACGGAATTTGAAGGGGAAGTGGGATGACTTTGACGGAAGTGGAGAAAGTACTGGGTTCGGTGGCGGCGCAGTTGATGAATGGCGAAGAAGTGCTTTTGGAGGATCAGAAGATTCGCGTCAAGCGCGTGGGGAGCGGGCGGCTGAGGATGGTGCAGTTCAAGATGAACGGGCGGGCGTTCGAGGCTATCGAACAGAATCGGGAGAAGCCAAGCCGGTGGGGCAAGCTGGCGCGGGAAAAGCATCAAGTGGTGCAGTTTCGGGATGTGGAAGCGCACAAGTATGTGGCGGTCGCGGTGGATGGAGTGGTGCGGGAGTATGGGAAGTAGGTGCGGGCGCTTAGTAGCGCCCCCGGTTCGCAGGGGCTGAAGCCCGATTTTTATTGTGCCCTTACGCGGCCCATTCGACTCCGCTCAGGGCAGGCCGCTGAAGCGCCGCTCTTCCACGGTTGTGCCGGCGCACGGGCGAGCTTCAGGGTAGCAAAAGGGATCCTTCGACTTCACAAATGCTTGCGCTGAGCGCGCAAGCATTTGCTCCGCTCAGGATGACAAGCAGAAAAATTACTTGGCGAAGAAATAGTCGAAGGATTTTACGGCGGTGAATTCGTCGTCTTTGATGTCGAAGACGGTGTAGAGCTTGGTGATGTAGAGGACGTCCTGAACTTTCTTGGTGAGGCCGTAGAGCTTGAGTTCGCCGCCGGCGTTGCGGACCGCGGTGTAACTGCTGACCAGTTCGCCGACTCCGGAAGAATCGATGTACTCGACGTTGCAGAGGTTGAGAACGATTTTTTTCTTGCCAGCGGAGATGAGGTCGCGGATGGTGTCGCGGAGGTTTTCCGTTTCGTCGCCAAGGGTGATGCGCCCAGTGAGATCGACAATGGTGACGTGGCTGATTTCGCGGGTGGCGATGTTCATCGGGTTCAGGACTTCGAGCCTAACACCTTCGCGGTGATGGTAGAAGGGTGAGCTTAGCAAGTCAATGGGGCGAGCGCGTCAGTAGCTGAGGGAGTCAATGGCGCGCGGGACCGATCGGGTGGGAAGCGAGTCGCGGATCTCCTGGATGGGCGAGGTGATGATGGGGGTCTCATATTCAGGATGGTGAAACTCCAGGTGCATCCCGCGTCCGACATATTGGAGTTTAAGCATGGAACCGCCCCAGGTGGAACCGGCGATGGCAACCTGCACGGGGCTGGGACAAAATTCGGGATGGCCGGAAAGCAGAGCTTCGCTGCCTCCGAGCAGGACAGCGGTGTAGCAGTGATGCAAAGTTTGAATTTCGAGGATGGTAGAGGGCGGGAGATCATGAAGGAAAACTCCGCCTTCAATTTCCGACTGCACGATGGCGCGGTTGACCTCGTTGGCCAAATTGGGATGAGGAGTGAACATACCCATAAAACGTTCTTTGGAGTGTACTCCAATTCCGGTCGACCGGGGCGCTGAGGTTCGGGAACCTTGGAACATGGGCTTTTGGTGTTGGATGGCGGGAGGGGCCAGGAGGGTGCGGGAAAAAGGGTATACATCGCGCGGCGGGGCTTCGCCCAGGCCTAGACAGCCCCTTCGACTTCGCTCAGGGCAAGCTGGGGCGACTGTCCCCACACGAGTTATCCAGGTGGTTAGGGGATGGTGGCGATTGAGCCTTTGGGGCCGACGAAGATAGCTCCGCCGGAGGGGTAGGGGCTGACGGCATTGAATTCTATGCCAGATTTCCTGGGCGGGCTGATGCGGGTTGGGTCTTTGGGCGGGCGGAAATCGAAGATAAATTTGGGGGCAGCGATGAACAGGCGGACGTGAGCCTCGTCCTCACTTTTGTTTTTCGCGGCGGCGGATGCGGATAAGGATTTGCGGTCGTAGGCGACGGATGAATAATAGGATTGCGGGAAGATTTTGGAGACGGTCCAGGTCTTACCGGCGTCACTAGTGAAGGCCAGGTCAGGACCATCCTGGTCGGGATGTTTGTAGTCGCCCCCGGCGATGACGCCGTGATTGGCATCGCGGAAGGCGATTGAGAAAATGCCTGCGGAATCGGGGCCGTGGGTGATGGGGGTGTCGAAGACCTGCCAGCTGCGGCCACGGTCTGGCGAGTGGAAGACGCGGGCGGCTTTGCCACCGGTCGCGAACCAGATGTTAGAGTCTGTCTCTCCAGGAGCTGAAGCCCCAGTTTTTTCGTCGGGTTCACGTGGCGCTGAAGCGCCGCTCTTCGAGGGAGAGGGGGATTTTCGCGCCGTCATAGAGACAGTGGTGAGAATACCCTGTGGAGCCGCATACGGCGATGAAGCGCAAGGGATTCTTCGACTCCGACACGCGCTCCGCTCCGCAGAGCGCGTCTCTCCGCTCAGGATGACAGAGTGATTCTGGAGGATGGCAAGGCAGGTGTTGCTGGCGGCGAAGGCGCCTTCGCCTTCGAGGGCGGGTGGGAGTTGGGAGGGCGGGATCGGATTCCAGGATTGGCCGTCAGTGGTGATGAGGAGCTGGAATTTCAGTTGGCCGGAATCGTCGGGAATGGGGTCGCCGAGGACGATGCCGTGAGTGCGATCCCAGAAGGCGATGGAGTCGAAGAAAGCTTTGGGATTCGCGCTGGTGAACTGGAGCTGCCAGTGCTGGCCGGCGTCGGAGGTGTGGTAGATGCGTGACTGGTCGCCGGGTCCGGCGGACATGAGGAAGGCTTCGTCAGCGGAGAAGGCGACGAGGCCGCGGAAATCGAGGGTGGCGGCGTCGGGGACTTTTGCGGCAATCCAGGTACGGCCGGCATTGGTGGTGCGGAGGTATGTGCCGTGGGTTCCGGAGGCCCATACGATTGACTGCGAGACGGCGCTGACGCTGCGGAGATTTTCGGTGGTGGGAGGAGACTGGGTTTGGCGGGAGATCTGGGCAAGGGCGGTAGTGGCGAAGAGTATGACGAAGAGCGTCACTTGGAGGAATTTCACTGAGCAGCCTCAATACGCACGGGGAAGATGGAGCCTCCGAAGCGATGAGTGCATAGGTCCTTCGCTTCGCTCAGGATGACAGTCCTTTATCACTGTTCACTTGCGCTACCGGGCGGTGAACGGAGCGAATGAAGCGCTTTTGCCGTAGTAGATGCGGAGCGTGCACTTCTCACCTACGTGAGCGAAAGCTACTTCGAGCTCAGCGGCGTTTTCGCTGACTTGATCGGTTTCCATCGGGGCACGGGCGATGTCTTGTTTCTCGTCGTAGGGTGTACCCGCGGTAACGTTTTTGTTCACCACCAGCGTCCACTTATCTCTCGCGGGTATTGGGTAGACGGTATACGCGCCCACAGGGATCGTCGATCCTCCAAAGCTGAGCTGGGCTTCGGTGAAAAGAGTCATCGGAGCGCCCCCGGGACTCCAGGGTTTGCCGTTGGAAATTTTTTCGCTCTTGGCCGAGACTGGATTGTAGCGAATATAGACTTGGCGCCCATCGTCGAGGTTACAGCTGGCGGTGGATGAAGGTTCGGGCTGCTGCGCGGCACAAGCAGCGGCGAGCAGGGACAGGACAGCGACGACGAAGCGAGCGCGAAACATGGCGGACCCCCCTCTGGGCGAGAAGTGTAGCGCTGAAAACGGCTGAGGGGAAGGGCTTTTGGATTCTGATTTTCAATTGGCGAAATCGGAGCCTTCGACAGCGCTTTGGCGGCCCGGCAAGCTGGCCGGTCTCATAAAGGGGAACGGTCCGTTCGTCGCTGGTCTTCGGTGACGTTCTCAGAGGTCGGGGCGGTTGCTACCGTGGCTTTGCCAGTACGGAGTCGTTTGTACTGCGCAAGGACGGGGGCAAATGTCGAAAGCAGCGAAGCTGAGAATTCTCTATGGTGAAGGGGATGCTGAGGCACAAGTGGCTCCGGCGGCGGCGTTTGAGAAAGCTGGTCACTCGGTGCAGAAGGCTCTGGGGCGCAAGGCGGTCGTAGAGGCGCTGCAAAAGGGGTCATTCGACCTGGTGGTATTGGGTCCTAGCTTAACGAGGAACGACCGGCATCATCTGCCATATATGGTGAAGAAGGCGCAGGCGGAGGCCGCGGTGCTGGTGATGCATGCGGATGGAAGCCGGCATCCCTATGTGGATGCGTGCACGGATACGGGCGCGAGCGTGGAGAATGTGCTGGCTCGGATTGAGGGAATGCAGATTGCCGGGTTGATGGCTGCCGGAGCAGGGGCGGGGCGGTAGGGATCAGTTTCCGGTTTCTAATTTCCGGTTTTCAGAGAGGCGGCCTTTGCGGGCCGCCCTTCCTTTTGTCGGAATTTTTGTTCACGCACCGCCACGGATGAATCTCGGCGGGAAAGAATCTTGTGAGTTAATGGGTGGGAAAAAGAGTTGGATGTGGTCTCGTTTTGTTTTTGGCCTCGTCTGTCACGCGGCGAAAAGTGGAATTTCTCAGCCGACTGATGCTGGAGCGCTACGGGAATCGAGTTGGTAAATATGTGGGATAGGGGGGCGCTCTTGAGGATACTTTGTGGATTCGAAAGACTTGCGTGAGCCTTTGCACGCGGTGAAGTGGGAACTGTACCTCGGACCTAAAGGCACCGATCAATGTCGCGACTCTCATCGCAGGGCTAAAAGCGCTGCGGCACCCAAAAGCGACGGCTATGCGGCTCGTCCCAGGACTGGCTGGGTGCAATGAGCGCAGCGGCGGGCATCAATGGGGATCTCGCTGAGGCATTCGGGACATTTCTTGGTCGTGGGATCGGGAGCCTTCTCGCCTTTATGCATGCGGGCCACTAGAGCGTTGACCGGAGTGACTACGAAGAAGTAGATCGCGGCAGCAATCAGGAAAAACGAGACGCAGGCATTGATGAAATCGCCGACGGGAAATGGCGTGCCGCGAATGGAGAAGGCGATATTGGAAAAATCCGGCTTACCGACAAGTGCCGCGATAAGAGGCGTGAGTAGATCCTTGGTGAGAGCCCCGACTACTCCGCCGAACGCCGCGCCGATGACCACGCCGACCGCCATGTCTACTACGTTGCCCCGCAGGATGAATTTCTTAAAACCGTCGAGCATGCAAAAAATCCTCCAAAACTGAGTTGCGCCAATTTATGACAGCAGGGGCGGAAGGTCAAGCAAAACAAGGCATTTCTGCTTATCCGAAAAGCGCAGTTGAAGTGAATTGGAGGAGCGGAAGCATTGCAGCTGCTGACAAGTTGCATAGGTCCTTCGCGCAAAAGAGGCGCTCAGGATGACAAAGAAACCGGGGGCCTACGTCTCTTTCCAAGCTTTTAGCGCGACTCAGATTCTCATGGGCATGACGATGTAGCGGTACTTGTAATCGTCGCCTTCGGCGGGGCGGAGCTGGCCGGCGGATTGGGAGTCTTTGAGTTCGAGGCGGACTTCGTCGGTGCCGGCGGCTTTGAGGAAATCGACGAGGTACTGAGCGTTGAAGCCGATGGTGAGAGTTTCGCCATTGTAGGGAGCTTCGATGGAGTCCTCTGATTCGCCGGCCTCGGTGGAGGACGCGGAAATCTTGACTTCACCTTTTTCCAGCTTCATGCGCACGGCGCGCGAGCGCTCGTCGGCGAACTGGGCTACGCGAAGGATGGCGGAATTCAGGTCTGAGCTGTTCAGCGTGATGCTCTTGTTGTTGTCTTTGGGCAGAACGGCTTCGAAGTTGGGGAACTGCCCGGTGAGTTGGCGCGAGGTGAGCAGGCGCGAGCCGATGCGGAAGAAAAGCGTGGAATCGTCCTTGGCGAACTCGACGGTCTCGGCGTCGGTGGAGTCGAGCAGGGACTTGAGTTCGTCCATAGCTTTCTTGGGGACCAGGGTTTTCATCTCGCCGGAGATGCCTTCGAATTTTTCGCCGCTGCGCTCGCAATGGGCGAGGCGGTGACCGTCGGTGGCGACCATGGTGATCGATTCCGGCTTCAGCAGCATTAACGCGCCGTTCAGCGTGTAGCGCGATTCTTCGCTGGAGATGGCGAATCCGGTGCGGGCGATCAAACCGCGCAGGACCTGTCCAGGAATTTTCACGACTCCCGCGGTTGGAAATGCCGGGAGGCTGGGGAAGTTGGATTTCGCCATGCCGACCATCTTCGTGTTGGAGCGGCCGCAACGGATGCTGACCCAGTGGTTATCCAGAAGTTTGATGGTGATGTCGGCATCGGGCAGGAGTTTTACGTAATCGTGGAGCTTGCGGGCGGGGATGGTGCAGGAGCCTTCTTTTTTTACTTTGGCATTACACGACGTGCGCAAGCTCAGATCAAGATCGGTCGCGGTGAGCGACAGTTTGTCCTCGGCCGCTTCGAATAAATAATTGGAGAGAATAGGAATGGTGGTCTTGCGCTCGACGACGCCCTGCGTGGCTGTCAACTCCCGCAGTAATTCTACTTTGCTGACCGTGATCTCCATCGTTCCCACCGCAACGGCCGCTTCCACCGGCATAGACTTTGTCTCCCCTGCCGCTTGCTACTTTTAGTACTTCCCTTATATCAAATACAAAACCTATAAAACCAGCAGTAACAGTAGGTGAGGCGGAGAAGTGGAAAACTTTACGAACCGTCCTATTGTCACCACTTTGGGGATCAGCCCTTCGTGTGAGAAATCGGTCCGGGACCTGGCGGAGACCCTACAACCAAATTCCCACTTTTCTGCTTCCGGCCCCGGCTTACACAGTTTCCACATCGCATTCACAGAGTTGAAAAAGGAAGACTGTGCTGCACCGTGCAAAACCTAAAAATCCTCGCGTTTATCCGCCCAAATGCTCAGTCAATTTATTGAGGAGCCTGTTTAAATCTTTGTCGTTCTTGCGGACCTCCTCTATTTTTTCGACCGAGTGCAGAACTGTGGTGTGATGCTTTCCGCCGAACTGGCGTCCAATCTCTGGCAGCGAAGCTTCAGTCATGTGCTTCGCCAGATACATGGCGATCTGACGCGGATAGACGATTGCTCGCGAATTATCTTTCGCTTTGATTTCAACCAAGCGCAGCCCGAATTGTTCGGCGACCATTTTCTGAATCGACTCGATGGTGACCTTGCGGGCTTGCGAGTCGATGAAATTCTTCAGAACCTGTTGCGCGTAAGGGAGGGTAATTTCCGCGCCGATCAGGGACGAGTGCGCGACGAGGCGGATGAGAGCGCCTTCGAGCTCGCGAACGTTGGAACGGATATTCTGGGCGACGTAGAGAGCTACGTCGGTGGGAAGCGTCACTTTTTCCTGCTCGGCTTTCTTTTGCAGGATGGCGACTTTGGTTTCGAGGTCGGGGGGCTGAATGTCGGCGATCAGTCCCCACTCGAAGCGGCTGCGCAGGCGGTCTTCGATCTCGGCTAATTCCTTCGGTGAGCGATCGCTGGCGATGACGATCTGCTTCATCGTGTCGTGGAGCGCGTTGAAGGTGTGGAAGAACTCTTCCTGAGTGCGCTCCTTGCCGGCGAGGAACTGGATGTCATCAACGAGCAGGACGTCGACGCCGCGGAACTTGTCGCGGAAGGTGGTCATCTTGTCGTAGCGCAGCGAGTTGATCATGTCATTGGTGAACTTCTCGCTGGATACGTAGCAGATGGCGGCTTGCGGCTGGCGGCGTTTTACTTCGTGTCCGATGGCCTGCATGAGGTGCGTCTTGCCCATGCCCACGCCGCCATACAAGAAGAGCGGGTTATAGGCTTTGGAGGGACGCTCGGCGACCGCCTGGCACGCGGCATGCGCGAACTGGTTGCCGGAGCCGATGACGAAAGCATCAAAGGTGTAGCGCGGGTTGAGTTGCGCGGCGCCATCCCAATCAAAGCGAGCCTGCGCCGGAGCTGCGGCCGCCGGAGCTGCGGAAAGGCCGCCGTTGTGGCGCACCGCGGTCGCGGCGGGATCGTCCTCGGGGGTGACGAACTTTACGTCGTTGAAATCGAGCCCGAGGTTATCGATCGCTTCCTGGATGAGGTCGGCGTACTTGTCGCCGGCGTGACGAAACTCGGCGGTGGGCACGCGAACAAATAAAATTCCACCACTGGAGTGGCTGTAGCGTGTGGGCTTCAACCAGGTATCGTAAGAGTGCCGATTGATCTTTTTTTCCAGCGCATCGAGAATGCGCATCCACGGATTGGGGGAAAGTGTGCTAGTCACTGACATAAATATGAAATACCCCGCCGCGGCGTCCCGGCGGCTGGCTGAGGGCGCCTGTTAAATGATTGCCGTTTTCCGACGAACTATTGGAACACCTAGTGTACTGCGGAATGCGCCAGTTGTACTGTGCGCGGTTGTCATGTGAAAGAGATTTTCTCAAACTCGAACGTGCCGCATGTTAGCACGAAATTTTTTTCGTGACACAAAAATGTTGAACGAGAATTTTTTGGTATGCACATTCAGAACGCGAAACGAGGCGCGTGTCAAGTGTCGAGGATGTAACTGCAACGCGAGCAGTGCAATTTTTTTTTGCGCGAACTGGTTGGATGGAAGTTGGCGAGTTGCGGTTTGCGATTCGTATCCGTGCGGCGCGGAGCAAAAAAACCTTAACGCGGAGTTACGGAGAACGGCCGCGGAGGACAACGAGTAGATGCCGGCAAAGAGGAGAGGTTCAGAGGATCCGAGCGAGCCGCCTTTGCCCTGTTGGCACATGGTCATTTATACTCATCGTTTGCCCTAAGACTGTTGACGGAATCAGGAGCAGCTATTTTTCATGCCCAAGCGTACATTCCAACCTAACCGGCGCAAGCGAAGCAAGAAGCATGGATTTCGCACGCGCATGAAGACCCAGGGCGGCCAGAAGGTGATATCCCGCCGCCGCGCCAAAGGGCGGAAGAGGGTATCCGTGAAGCCAGGATTCCGCGAGTAGCTTTTCTGGCGCCGCTTCCATCTACCGTCGAGGCACTCGGCCGCAGGTTGCACTACGGGGGCATGATGGCGAATGCCACGCTGGGAACCCGACCGGACACCATGCCAGCAAAGAAAGCAGCAGGATTTCCGCGCACGGCACGGTTATTGCGCCATGCGGACTTCGAGCGTGTGTACAAACAGGGGCGGCGGCACTTTTCCACGTCGATGACGGTTTTCTATTGGGCGAGGCGGGACGAACGGGCGGACGCACTGGCGGGAAAAGAGCTAGCGCAAATTCCAGCGGCACGCGGGTTGCGCATTGGATTCACGGTGGGACGTGTGCTGGGCGGGGCGGTGCAACGGAACCGCATGAAACGGCGTCTGCGAGAGGCGGTTCGCATGTCGCGTCCCGTGGCTGGGGTTGCGGCGGACGTGGTGATCAATCCTAAGAAGTCATTACTGACTGCGGATTTCGCTGACGTGCTGAATGAAGTGCAACGCGCCTTCGCGGTAATTGAGCAGAAATTGTTGGGAAGTGCCGGAATGCGGACCGGCGCGTCCGCGCCACACGAGACTTGATGCAATTCGCCAAAATCGTCACGCTGCAGTTGCTGCGGATTTACAAGTGGGCGATCTCGCCCATGTTTCCGCCGGCCTGCCGCTATGTGCCGACTTGTTCGGAATATGCCATGGAAGCTGTGGAGCGCTACGGCGCCCTGCGTGGCGGATTCATGACCTTAGGCCGCGTTATGCGATGTCATCCATTTGGCGGAGCGGGGTACGACCCGGTGCGGACGGAACAGCAGATCTCTCGCTGCGCAAAAGACGCTTGCTCGGGATGACACTCATTATAGGGATTTGAGGCGATAGTCGACTTTGGCTGATTTTAAAAATCCTCAGCAGGAACCCGGCGCGGAGAAGCGATTGCTTCTCGTGTTTCTTCTGACATTCGTTGTTCTTGTTATCTTCCAGCCGCTGCTTAAGAGATACATGCCGCAGCCACCGGCGGCGCCGGCGCAGAAACAATCTGCGCCCGAACAGACTACGCCCGGTCTCGCTGCTTCGACACTATCTATTCCTTCTGCTCCATCGGCAAGCACTCCTGCCGTCACGGTCAGCAAGCAGGCTTCGTCGGAAGCTCAAACCGTGGTCGAGAACGATCTTTATAAAATCACTTTCACCAACCGCGGCGCGCAGGTGAAGTCCTGGATTCTGAAGAAATTCGATAACGACGCGCAGAACGGGCCGTTGGATCTGGTGAATTCGGCAGCGGCGGAGAAGTATGGGTATCCGCTTTCACTGTGGACCTATCCTTCCGCCACCGGTGACGAGACGGTGCGCAACAAATTGAATTCGGTGCTTTACTTGGCGCCGAATCAGGGTCAACTGAAGGCTCCGGCTGATATCACCTTTGAGTATGCCGATCAGGATCTCGTCGTCCGCAAGAGCTTCCATTTCGACCACACGTATGTGGTGAACGTGGAGACATCCGTCATTTATAAGGGTGCAGAAATTTTTGCCGCGCCCGCGTGGCCGTCAGGGTTCGGTGATCAGGCCACGCCAGCATCCTACGTTGCGACCCGCATCGACTATCACAGCGATGCCTCCACCGATCGCACCGCGTTGGTCTTTCCGAACTTCGTCTTGCGCCTTGTGGGCAAGAGCATCAGCGGCGGCAATACGATTCGAGGACCGTTTGAGTGGGCCGGACCCGGCGATCAATACTTCACGGCCATTTTTATTCCCGAAGATCCGAACACGGCAGCCATGGTGACCTTGCGCAACTCGCTGCAGGTGCCGCGCGATCCGCAGAAACCGGACTCGAAAGAAATCACGAATGTTGACGTGATCGGCGCGGCGGTCGGGGACCTTCGCGGCGTGACCAGACAACGCGTGTACGTAGGCCCAAAAGAACTGTCGTCGCTGGAGGCCGTAAGTGTGCCGACGATCAGGAACGGCGAGCCAGATTTGCGCGGCACGGTGGATTTCGGGTGGTGGGGGCTGATCTCGAGGCCGCTGTTTCTGTGGCTGAAGTGGACTTACAAGCACATCTATCCCAACTGGGGATGGGCCATCGTGATCCAGACGTTGATCATCACGGTGGCGCTGCTGCCGCTACGCATCACGCAAATGAAGTCGATGCTGAAGATGCAGCGCATTCAGCCGCAGATCAAATCGATCCAGGAGAAATATAAGAAATACAGCTTGCGTGATCCGCGCAAGGCGGCGATGAATGAAGAGATCAGCGCGCTGTATAAGAAGGAAGGAGTAAACCCGGCGGGTGGATGCCTGCCGCTGCTGATTCAGTTTCCCTTCCTGATTGCGTATTACCGGATGCTGGGAATCGCTCTGGACCTGCGGCACGCGCACTGGCTCTGGATCAGCGATTTGTCCGCACGCGATCCTTATTTCCTGCTGCCGATTATCATGGTGGTCAGCATGTTCCTGATGCAGCGCATGACGCCGCAGACCGGCATGGATCCAGCGCAGCAAAGGATGATGACGGTGATGATGCCGCTGATGATGGGGTTCATCTTTTTCAATCTGGCTGCCGGCTTGAACTTGTACTACACGGAAAGTAATTTAATTTCGATCGCGCAGCAGGCCATCATGAATCGCACCAAGGCGGGCCGGGAGATGCGCGAGATGATGGAAAAGCGGGCGAGGAAGAAGGAGAAGTAGCTCTCAGCCGTCAGCTATCAGCCTTCAGCCTTCAGCCTTCAGCCGAACTGGAGGCCCCGACAACCAACATTGGCGGGCGCTTATGCACAGCTGAGAGCTGACGGCTGAGAGCTGAGAACAGATCCTATGGACAAAGTTGCTGCTGCTAATCGAATCAATGAGTTCTTGCGGGCTGTCGTAACTCACGGCGGCCTTCACTTAAAGTACCGCATCGTCGTGGATCCTCCAGCACTGAGCGATTGGGAGAAGCCCGAGATCTTCGTGGATTTTTCGGGTCCCGATTCGACATTGCTGCTGGATCGCGGCGGCGAACTTCTGCGCGCGCTTGAGTTGCTGGCTTTCGAAATCTTGCGGCTGCCTTCGGGTGAGCATGAGAAAGTGGCCTTCGACTGCAAGAATCAGCGGTCTCTGCGCTTGCAGGAATTACGCATGGCGGCGAGCGTTGCGGCGGAGAAGGTCCGGCAGACCGGGACGCCATTTCATTTTGCTCCCATGTCGTCGCGGGAACGCAGAATGGTTCATCTCGCGCTGCGCGATGAGGCTGACCTTCGCACGGAAAGCGATGGCGAAGGCCGCGACCGGTGCGTGGTGCTTTATCCGGCGGACTACAAGACTGCGGGTGCAAAACCCGCGCGGCGTGCGATGCAGTAATTGCTTTGGGAATTGCCTGCTCGCGACGGTGCTGCTGTAACATCGAAGGAATGATGTGTTTCCGCCTTCATTTCGTACTTCTCATCGCAATGATGGTAGTGCCTGTAGTGTTTCCTGCAGTCGGAGCTCAAGCGGCGGCGCAGGCGCAATCCAGTTCTTCCAGCACTTCTTCTTCCCCGCGACGCGTTGCAAAACCAGCGACCGTAGCCCATCTCGACGCGGGTTCAGTAACTAACGGCGTTTATAGAAACCAGAGTTTTGGTTTTGCATGCAAAATTCCGGTGGGATGGGTGCTACGGACGGAGGAGATGAATCCGAGGCAGGACGGAAATGACGCGCCGGCGAAGGAGGGTCGAGCTGCGCTCGACCGGACAGCCGAGGGCGGCTGTCCCCACACGGGCATTTGTGGGCGAGTGCTGTTGGCGGCATTTTCACGGCCTCCGGAGGCGCGCGGCGAGGATGTGAACTCTTCCATTCTGATTGCCGCGGAGAGTGCGGAGGCGTATCCAGGGTTGAAAGATGCGGCGCAATATTTTGGGCCGGTGACGGAGGTCGCGCAGGCGCAGGGCTTCGAGGTGATTAACGAGCCGTATGAGTTCTTGGCGGGCGCGAAGACGGTGGCGCGCAGCGACTTCCAGAAAGATGTGGGGACGCGGGTGATCTGGCAGTCAACGCTGGTGGTGCTGGCGCGCTGGTACGCGGTGTCGTTCACATTTATTGGCGGGACCGAGGCCGAGGCCGATGAGTTGATTGAAGGACTGAGCTTTGGAGTGGAGGCGAAACCGCGTCCGCACTAGCTTCGAGACTTAGCGCGATCCCATCAACCCGATGGCGGTTACAAGCGGGCACGCAGCTGCTGATTTCGATCACGATGCTGGGCGGATGCAGGAGCGTGTTGTGAATCAGGCAATGATGCACGGCGTTTTCCACTCCGGCCCGATGTTGTTCACTGAGCGCCGCGGGTGCTTCGATTCGAATGTGAAAATTGTCGACGCGAGCGGGGTCCTTCAGTTTTTCGGCAGTGACGCGGACGCGGGTACCTTCCGTTGCCAGTTTGTGTTTCCGCAGATATTGCGCGGCGTAGAAACCGGCACATGAGCCGAGTGATGCGAGCAAGAGCTCCGGCGGGGTCATGCCTTCGTCGTGACCAGCGTTTTCTGGGGGCTGGTCGCTTAATACGGCGTGCTGGCGCGCTTTGATTTCAAACTGCATCGCTCCGAGATGTTCCACGGTGACTTCCATAAGGCCCTCCGAATTAGCGAGCTACTTCAAAACTTGACGAGTAAGTGCGGCATCGAGGTGGCTCCGCACCAGATCGCGAGCGCGGTGAAGGCGAGACTTCATAGCGGCGCGTGAGATCCCCAGTCGCTGAGCGACCTCGTCGCCTCGCAAATCCTCGACATCGCACAATTCGTAAACCGGACGATAGAGATCGGGCAACGCGTCCATGGCCTCTTGCAGCAGTTGCTTCATTTCTCGCTGAGCAAGCTGCGCGTCCGGAGGAGGCTGCGATCCGGCAAGCTCGCGGCCTTCGTCCTCTAACGCAGAAAGCTGCAGCAGCGGAAGCAGCGACTCGCGCTCCTTCAATTGCCAACAGACACGTCTGGCGATCTGCGCCAGCCAGGCCCGAAAGGCTGCGGACTCCCGCAGTTGATCGAGATGGCGGTAGGCCTTGAGCAAGGCTTCGATGAGCACGTCTTCGGCATCTTCCCGATTGCCGCACACGCGAATCATCTGGCGATAGACGGCGTCCTTGTGCTGACGTGCCAGTGTGTCGAAATCCACGAATCCATTGTGGCACCGCTGAGCCTCCAGCGCATGAAGGACCGTCACCGCTTAAGTGCAGATGGTTCCGCATGAGGAACTCCGATCCCGCAAAGGGGCTGACGATTCCAAGGGAATTTTTCGAGCATCACTGCCATAAGGCAGAGGTCGGTGAGTCCAGCGAAGGTCAGGCCCAGACCAACAAATCCGCAAAGCAGGACCCAGAGAGGATTGGCGGCCAGCGCCAGGATCGCGGCGGTCAGCACGATCATCCCCGCGCCCAAGCGCACCTGGCGTTCGAGAGACCAGCGGGTTTTCACGTTTCTTACTGTGGGTAGGCCCGAGTCGAGCCAAGCTTTTGTGCCGCCTTCGAGAACTGATAATTGGCGCTCGCAGGGCGCGAGCAAGCCCGCCGTCATCTGTGCGCGCTTTCCTGTCTGGCAGATCAGGATGATGGGGAGATTTACGGTGAGATCGTCGAGGCGCGCCTCAATTTGATCCATTGGGATATTGACCGCGCCGGGGATGTGGCCGGCGGCGAATTCGGAGCCGGAGCGCACGTCCACGAGCAGAGCGGAAGTGGATGGGCGAGTTTGCAGTTCGGCTACGGTTAGGGTGGGGCTCAAAATTTCCTCCTACATAAGGGAAGAGCGGGAGTTGGGGAAAAAGGATTCAAGGGACGATTGGGAAAAGCAGATTCCTCCTGTCTCGCTGCGCTCGCGCGTCGGAATGACAAGAGTCAGGCAGATTCCTCGACTTGCCGTCGCGTGCGCGCCGTCGGCGCTCGGAATGACAAGAGATACGGAGATTGGCCAGGAGCGTTAGTCCAGGGGCTCGGGCTCGAGGGCGATGTTGGTTTCGCCGGCGGCTTTCTTTGCGGCGTATTTTTTCATCCAGGCTTCCCAGCTCTTGCCCGCGGCGGTGTCGCGTCCGGTGAAGGCGAGGGCGGCGATGTCGGCGTAGGAGATGGAGATTTTTTCGTTGGCAGTCTTTGGGAAGAGGCGAACTACGGAATCTTTCAGCGTGGCCGCGGTGCGGCGGTCGAAGAGGTAGCCTTCGATTTTGCTGCCGTCTTTGCGAGTGATGGTGACGTCGCCACGGTAGTCGAAGGCCTTTTCGAGGGCGATGCGGATTTCCTCGTCTGTGGCGAGTTGAGGGATCCAGCCTTCGAGTTTTTCGTGGACTGTGCCGGGAGCGAGTTCGAGGGCGTCGGGATCGGCCGTGTGCGGGACGGCTTGCGCTGCTTCGTGGTCGATGTGACCGGATTCTTTGCCTGTCATGAGCTATCTATCTTAAAACCGAGGAGTTTCTTTCGCCCCGCCGGGGCTGGACCTTGGTTGCGATCTTACCCACGGCTTACGCCGTGGGCCGCATTCTTGCGCCGCTTTGCGGCTAGTGAACTTCCAAGTCATTAGACGCTTTGTATCCGGCGAAATTACCGGGCTGCGCCCGGTGGACAGCCGGGGCGGCTGTCCCCACATGGGTCTTTCTACGCCCTAGTTTCATGCAAGTGTTCTGTCGTTGGTGTGATCTGGACCAGCGGATGAATCGGCGCCGGAGGCTCTTCCAGCATTCGCAGAGCTTCGTTATCGCGGTATCTGGTGAACAAAGTTGCTTTGACTGTGGCCAGGAATCCGCCGAGCGAGCTGAAGGTGGCGTTCACCGCGGAGGCTTCGTAGCCGCTGTGGACCATGCAATTGGCGCAGGCGGGATTGCCGGACTCCGTGCCGTAGTTGCTCCAATTCGTTGTTTCAAGTAGCTCGCCGAAAGTTTCGGCGTATCCATCCTGAAGCAAGTAGCAAGGCTTCTGCCATCCGAAAACGTTGTAGGTGGGCATGCCCCAGGGGGTGCAGGGGTAAGTTCGCTTGCCCATTAGAAATTCTAAAAAGAGCGGCGAGAGATTGAAGCGCCAGTTCTTCTTGCGATTCGCCAGGATCGCGCGGAACATGCGGCGGGTGCGGGCGCGGCCGAGAAAATGTTTCTGGTCGGGAGCCTTGTCGTAAGAGTAGCCGGGCGAAAGCATCATGCCTTCGAGGCCGAGATCCATCATGCTGTCGAAGAAGGCGCGGACAGACTTGGGATCGGCGCCATCGAAGAGCGTGGTGTTGGTGGTGACGCGGAAACCGAGGCGGAGCGCCTCTTTGATGGCGTCGACGGCGATGTCGTAGCCGCCTTCGCGGCAGACGGCGAGGTCGTGCTCTTCGCGCTGGCCGTCGAGGTGAACGCTGAAGGTCAGGTACTTGCTCGGCTTGAACAAGTGAATCTTCTCCTTCAGCAGCAGGGCGTTGGTGCAGAGATAAATATATTTTTTGCGCGCGACCAGACCTTCCACGATCTCGCCGATCTGCGGATGCATCAGCGGCTCGCCGCCGGGGATGGACACCATGGGAGCGCCACATTCGTCGACGGCGCGGAAACATTCTTCCGGAGAGAGATCTTTTTTCAGGATGTGGGCGGGATACTGGATTTTGCCGCATCCGGCGCAAGCGAGGTTGCAGCGGAACAGGGGCTCGAGCATGAGCACGAGCGGATATTGCTTGCGGCCGGCGAGCTTCTGTTTAAGAACATAGCTCGACACGGTCCACATCTGAGATACGGGAACGGCCATTCTGGGTCGGGAACTCCTGTCGCTTATTTTAGCAGGGTCGGTTGGTTAGATGGAGAGGAAGCGAGTAGGGGTGCTGGAAAAGAAACCGTGCAGGTGCGGGATTCAATCCGGCTGAGAATCGGCTGCAGAATCCATTGAAAAACCGGCATTTACCGAGGGGATTCGGGGTGCACGGCGGGTCGATGCAGAGGCGATTTCGTGGTATAATTTGATAGTCACGAAACGAACCTAAGTACACTAAATTTCAATCACTTGAGGTAGGTTTCGCAGGCTAGAAAGCGGCCTGCGGTAACAGGATCCTGCGAGTTTGTTTGGCGGGCTTGCTCGATTGAAAGTTTTGTGACAAATCGACGTGCTCGACGGAGCTGAATGGCTACCAAAGAGATCCATACTCCCATCGTAGAAAGCAAAACAAAAAACGGAAATGTCACCCCGATCGTTGCAAACAACGGCGGAGGGAAGAACGACTATAACGCCGACTCGATCAAAGTGCTGGGCGGGATGGAAGCGGTGCGCAAACGTCCCGCGATGTACATCGGATCGACCGGCGACCTGGGGCTGCATCACCTGGTGTATGAGGTGGTCGACAACTCGGTGGACGAAGCGCTGGCTGGCTTCGCGACCAAGATTGAAGTCACCATTCACATCGACAACTCGATCACTGTGATCGATGACGGCCGCGGAATTCCGGTCGACGACATGGACATTGACGGCGAAAAAGTTTCCGCGGCGCAGGTGGTCATGACTACGCTGCATGCCGGCGGAAAGTTTGATTCGTCGACTTACAAAGTTTCCGGCGGGTTGCACGGCGTGGGCGTATCGTGCGTGAACGCGTTAAGTGAGGAACTCGAGCTGGAAATCTGGCGGGACGGCGCGACTTGGGAACAGACTTATTCGAAGGGAGAGCCCACCAGCAAGATGAAGAAGGCGGGCGCGGCCAAGCGGCGCGGAACGAAAGTTCACTTCCTGCCGGATCGAAGCATTTTTACCGCAACCGAATATAACTACGACACGCTGGCGCAGCGGCTGCGCGAGCTGGCGTTTCTGAATAAGGGATTGCTGATCACGCTGACCGATGAGCGCTCGACCGACGCGAAGACGGGCGAGGCCAAGCACACGGACTTCAAGTACAACGGCGGCATCGCGGAGTTCATCAAGCATTTGAATCGCGGCAAGCAGGTGCTGCACGACAAGCCGATTTACATGGAAGCCGAGCGCAGCGGCGTGGCCATGGAGATTGGGCTGCAGTACAACGACGGGTATTCGGAGTCGGTGTTCAGCTTCGCGAACAACATCAACACCATCGATGGCGGGACGCATCTTTCCGGCTTCCGCATGGCGCTCACGCGAACCATCAATTACGCCGGGCAGCAGATGGGACTGTTCAAGGATGTAAAAGAAAATCTAACCGGCGACGATGTGCGTGAGGGCCTGGTTGCGGTGATCAGCGTGAAGCTGCCGCAGCCGCAATTCGAAGGGCAGACCAAGGGCAAGCTGAATTCTGACATTGCCGGCGTTGTGCAGGCGTTCATCAATGAGCGGCTGGGAGCGTTCTTCGAGCAGAACTCGACAGTTGCAAAGAAAATTATCAACAAGGCGGTGGACGCGGCGCGGGCGCGCGAGGCGGCGCGCAAGGCGCGGGATTTAACGCGGCGCAAAGGGGCGCTGGATTCCGGAGGTCTGCCGGGCAAGCTGGCGGATTGTTCGGAACGCGATCCAAACCGTTGCGAATTGTTTTTGGTCGAGGGCGAGTCCGCAGGCGGGACGGCCAAGCAGGGACGCGACCGGCGATTCCAGGCGATTCTGCCGCTCAAGGGAAAAATTCTCAACGTCGAAAAGGCGCGCTACGACAAGATGCTGGCGCACGAAGAAATTCGTGCCATGATCACGGCGCTGGGCACGGGCATCGCGAAAGACGATTTCGATCCGACGAAGGTTCGGTACGGCAAAATCATTCTGATGACCGACGCTGACGTGGATGGATCGCACATCCGCACGCTGCTGCTGACGTTTTTCTTTCGGCACATGCAGGAGTTAATCAAGCGCAATAACGTCTATATCGCGCAGCCGCCCTTGTATTCCATCAAGAAAGGCAAGTCGATGCAGTACATCAAGGACGACGATGCCTTCGATAAGGTCATGCTGAAACGTGCGGCCGACGGGCTGGTGGTGCGTTACGGCGAGGGTGCGGCCAAGCTGGAAGGCGCAAACCTGACGCGCTTTATGAGCGTGCTCAAGGAATATCTCAACTTCTTCGACAAGGTGAACAAGCGGTTGCGCGACGAGCGAATTACCGAGCTGCTGCCGAGGCTCGATTTGTCAAAGCACACGGATTTCGAGGGTGACAAGAAAACGCCGTCGAAGAAAATTGAGAAGCTGGAAAAGGAACTGGGCAAGTTGCAGAAGGAGCAGAAGGCCGCTTCGGTGGTTAGCCGCATGGATGGCGAACACAATTCGCGGCGACCGCTCAAGGAGGTCGAGAGCCGGTTTGACGAAGACCACAACTTGTGGGAAGTGCGATTCGTCGACTCGCAGGGCGCCGAGCACATCATCAACTGGGAGCTGGCGTCGACCCCGGAGTGCCGGCAGCTCACGGCCAAGTTCAAGCTGATTGAGCAATACCTGGAGCCGCCGTACGTAGTCGAGGTCAAGCCGCAGGCCAAGAAGGGAGCGGCGGCGGCGGCCGAAGAGGAAGAGGATTTAAGCGAGTACACGGAGAAAGACCTGCTCAAAGATGCCGAGAAGGCGTTTGGCGAGAATGCATTCGGCAACACTTCGCTGCGCGAGCTCTTCGACTACGTGCTGGAGCAAGGGAAAAAGGGCTACATCATCCAGCGCTATAAAGGTCTGGGGGAAATGACGGCTCCGCAGTTGTGGGAGACGACCATGGACCCCGAGCGGCGGACGCTGCTCTCAGTGAAGCTGGAAGACATCGCCGAGTGCGAAACCATCTTCACTACGCTGATGGGCGAGGACGTGGAAGCGCGGCGCAAGTTCATCGAAGAGAACGCGCTGGATGTGAAGAATCTGGATATCTAGAAATTGCCTGCCCGCGTCAGGCTAAACAACTGTCTGGCAGACGACAAGTAGTGCTTGCGTTCTGGCCGACTTGCGGTATCCTAATTTTGCCACTGGCGGCAAACCCCAGCTGGCGGGCCTAAGGGCTCAAAATCGATCTTGCGGGGCTTTTGTGCCTCCAAGAATCAAAATGGAGATCAACAATGACTCTAGATATTCCTGTCGCTCCGGACTTTGTTCGGACCCTGATAGATCCCAACCAATCGAAGGTAAGAATCGTCCACGCCCTCGTGCGGGTAACTGATCTGCCCAAAGATATTCCACTGGATCCGGATCCACGAGTTCCGAAAGAGAAAGGCCCAGTAATCAAGAAAATCTCTGGGTCCCTGAAAACAAATGACGGCCGATTCCATCTTCTCAATCGCGGAATAACCATCTCTGCAAGGGAGGTCGAATACGACAATCGCCGCGGCCTTCTTAAAATCCGTATTCCTACCCGTGGAGAAGAGTACGGGATAATCGACGGCGGTCACAGCTATCGCGCAATCACGGAGTCTGTAGACTCCGAAGGTGACCGGGATGGCGAAACCTTCGACTCGCAGTACGTGCATCTCGAAATCCTGGTCGGTATAGAAAACCATCTCGCGGACATTGCAGAGGCGCGGAACTACAGCGTTCAGTTGAAGGCGTGGACGTTGGCGGCCTATCGCGAGAAGTTCGAATGGTTCTTGGAAGCGATCGGACCGGAGTTTAGGCGCCACGTTCGCACCAGTGAGAATGACGCGGAGCCGGTCGGCATCCTGGATCTGATTCAGGTGTTGAATGCGGTGAACCCGATTCCCTTCCCGCCGGCGGTTGCGCCTGTCGAAGCTTATAAGAACGCGGGTAAGTGCCTTGAGAACTTCGTTGAGAAGGACGACCGATATGGATTCAGGAAATTGGCACCCATAGCGAAGGATATCCTGCGTCTTTATGACTACATTCGCTTCCACTGGAAGGAGGCGTACAACTCGCAGGACGAGAGCGGCAGGAGGGGCCGGCTCGGGGCCAGGCCCGAGGCGCATCTCCGCAAGCGGAACAGGTCGGCACTTACTACCTATTATTTTCTGGATCCCAAGAACGTCCCAATTAAGGGGGACGTTCCGGTAGAGAAGGGATTCGCGATCCCGGTGATTTCGAGCTTCAGAGCTCTGCTAGAGGAAAAAGGCAGCCGCTTTCGATGGTACGCAGACCCGTTCAAGTTCTTCGACGAACACGGCAGTAAACTGGTTAAGCTTGCCATGGCCTACAGCGACGCCGCCAATAACGACCCACACATTGTTGGTCGGGATGCCCAAGTGTATACGGCGCTGTACTCGGAAGTTCGTCGTTGGTATCTAGAGGGGCGGCTCGCTAATCTTGCTGATGGCTAGCTCTATCGTGCGCATGCATGGTCTTGCCGGGAAACAATGACTGCAGGCGGCCCACCCGGCCGCCTCTTCATTTGAGCCCTTCGACTAGGTACAGATCGGCCAGCATTCTGTGGTAGCCGAAGATGCAGGTTCGGGCGTCGCGGGTCACGAGGATGGGGCCGATGGTTTCGACACGTAGCTTTCGACGAGTGCGGAACCGTTAGCTGCAATTCCCACCATAATCCAACAGTCCGCTTGTGATATCTAACCTTGCGCACAGCCTCTGACCTACTTCATCATTGCCAAGCAGAAGCAGCACATCCGGCGATAACAACCATGGACGAGCCCGACAAAAAACTGGGCGATAACCCCTTTGTCCGACGGATTTTAGCTCCAACTCCTTTGGATCACGGATTTTGCGGGGAATTCCTGCTAACTCGATGATTCCAAAGAGCCGAGGAGAGGGGGGAGGGGTACCAAAAAGGAAGTATCAACAGACGGCTAACCGGGTTCGGCGAGAAGTTCTTACTTGAGCCCTTCCACTAGATATAGATCGGCGAGCATGCGGTGGTAGCCGAAGACGCAGGTTTTGGCGTCGGGGGTCATGTAGATCGGGCCGATGTTTTCCACTCCGGCGGGGTCGGAGGGCATGAGTTCTTTCCAGAGAGTGCGCTGGCCGGTCTTAATGTCGAGGCGGTAGACGCGGGCGGGTAACTCGCCCGGTTGATAGATGTAGAGAGATTTTCCGTCGCCGCTCCAGGTGATGGGCTGCTCGCCTTGATTGAATCCGGCGATTAGCTGCGGATCTCCACCTGCGACAGGATACAGGTATCCTTTTTGATCGGGCCCGATGGCGGCAATCTGCTGCGCGTCGGGGGAGAGGGCGAAGGCAGTGCCATTGACGCCTTCCTGCGAAATCGGCTGGCTCTTGCCCGAAGCCAACTCGTAGACATAGAAGCGGACTCCCTTGCCGGGTTCGTCAGCGGAGAAGAGGATGTGTTTTCCGTCGGGAAACCAGTGGGCCCAACTGTGGTTGACGTTGTCTTTCGTAAGATCTCGGGGCTCGCCTGCGCCTGTGGGTAGAAGCTTGAATTGCGAGGGAGATTCCTGGGTCTGCGCGATTACCCATTTCGTGTCGGGCGACAGAGAGACGGCGCCGCCCTCGCCCAGCAGGACGGCGGGTGAGCCGTCGGTTTTGCGAATGTAGACGGCATAAGTCAGGCCGCTGGACTTCGAGTAATCCAAGGCGCCTCCGCCGCCCTCTTCGTCGAAGAGCAGCGTCTTGCCGTCGGAAGAGAGATCAGCGGGGTAGGTGTAGTCGAGCCACGAAAGTTCATGCTGCTTGGGGTCGCTGCCAAGCAAGCCCAGCAGTTCGCGGCGCCAATCAGCGCGGACTAGAAGCACGCGTCCATCCTTGGCAATGTCCAGAAGAATCAGAGCACCCGGCAAGCGGGCGACGATGCGCTGCTTGCCATCGAGTGTGGTCGCGTAAAGCGTTCGATCAGTGCCGTATCTGCCCGCGGTGAACCAGATCTCCTTGCCATCGGGCGCCCAAGCCACACCCTGGATAGTGAACCACTGCCCGGACAGCGCCTTCTTATTGCCGGCCAAGTCAACGACAGCCAGCGAACCGCTGTCATCGCCCTGGAGCGGGTGATCGGCGAAGGCGATCAGGTCGCCTTTGGGAGAGACGCGAGGGTGGCCGATCCATCCCCCGGTCTGATACAGCGGCTTTCCGATGGGAAGCTCCAGGCGGTTGCGTCCGCCCACGTCGCGAACTACGGCGAGATTCGTGCCATCGGGGGCCCAGTCAGCCCACTGTACATTTTCGAGGACTTCACGCGGGGCACCGCCAGCAAGAGGAGCCCGGGCCAGAGTCCCCATGCTTACCCAGGCGCCGATGGCCTTGCTGTTCAGCAAGACTGCCATTTCCGACGTGGAGGAAACGGACATCAGCTGGGTATGGCTGAGACCCATGGAGCGCGATTCGGGGGCCTCGGGACGCGCGGTGAATACGTCGGTGGGATTGCCCTGCCAAGCCGAGCTGTACAGGATGGTTTGTCCGTCGGGGGCAAAGCGGGCAGCGCGGATGCTGCCCCGGCGGAATGTGAGTTGCCGGTAGGTGGGAGGCTCCGAGGGTGCGAGGGCGAAAAATTTCTTGCCGGCGTAGAGGCCGAGGGCCGCGGCCACGAGCAATCCGACGGCGAAGAGGAGGATTAGGGCAGACTTCTTTCGCGGTGCGGCTACGGGCACTGCTGCAGACGAGGGGACGCGAGCCGCGGAGGATGAAGATGACGCGGCGTCGGCTATGACCGAGGTGCGCGAGGAATCCAGGGAGCGCTTGAGGCGCTTGAGATCAGCACGCAGTTCGGCCGCCGTCTGGCAGCGCATGTCGCGATCCTTCTCCAGAGCCTTGTTGATGATTTCCTCCAGCTTGGGAGGAAGCTCCGGCACCAGTTGATTCGCGGCCGTGGGATGGCGATTGAGAATAGCTTCGGTGACTACGGCGGAAGTTTCTCCGCGGAAGGGCAGGATGCCGGTGGCCATCTCGTAAAGCACGACGCCGAAGGAGAAGAGGTCGGTGCGTCCGTCGAGTTCCTTGCCGCGCAACTGTTCCGGCGACATATAGGCGACGGTGCCGACGGCGGTGCCGGGGCTGGTGAGGTCCAGAACGGTAGGATCGGCCATGGTTTGCGACTCGCCGCTGGTGGGGCGGGCGGCGCGCGAGATTTTCGCGAGACCGAAATCGAGAATTTTCGCGTGGCCGCGATCGGTGACGAAAATATTGGCGGGCTTGATATCCCGATGGACGATTCCCTTGCTGTGCGCGGCATCGAGAGCATCGGCCACCTCAATCGCCAAGGTGAGCAGGCGATCGAACTCCATGGGCCTGCCGTTGATGAGGTGCTTGAGAGTTTGGCCGCTCAGACACTCCATCACGATGAACAGATGTCCGTCGTGCTGGCCGATTTCGTGGATCGTGCAGATGTTGGGATGATTCAGAGAAGAAGCGGCTCGGGCCTCGCGGCGGAAGCGTTCGAGAGCCTGAGGGTCCTGGGAGGAATCGTCGGGAAGAAATTTCAGGGCGACGAAGCGGCCGAGCTGCGTGTCCTCGGCTTTGTAGACGACACCCATCCCTCCGCCACCGAGCAGTTCCAGGATGCGGTAGTGAGAGACAGTTTGGCCGATCATGGACGAATCAGGGCCGATCTAGAGTCGACGGACGAAGCAGAACCCGAGCCATCTTAGGCGAAGCACGAGGGTTCGTCAACGCGAGTTTGGATCAAGAATTCGCGACTGCCCGTGCTGGGCGAAAGAGCGACGCGACCGTGGTTCCCAGGGCCAGCAGGGTGATGAGCGAGATGTCGCCCAGCGAGATGACGCAGTAGATACACCACACTCCGAGAACGTGAGCTTCGATGTTGGCCAGGTAGAGAGAGAAGGCCAACCCTACCAGCGCGGCCGCGAGTACCAGGCGATATGCGCGGCGCCAAGACAGCGCGGCCATGAGGAGATATCCGGCGATGCCGAGGATCGCAACCGGAATGCCGGCCAGCATGGCGTAGGGGCTGTGGTTGACGATGCCGCAATCCCAGCGCTCGTTGATGCTGCACGGGGAACTATCGGTACGGTAATGCTCGCGCAGGGCGAGAGCGGAGACGACAATTCCTAGAATGGCCAGCAGAATCAGGACATACCGCATGTGTTTTTCCTCAGTTTCTTAGACATTCTCCCACGATCAGATGGCGGCGTGCGCAGCGGCGATGTCCTGCAACAGGTCGGAGGCCTGCCAGTCGGCGCCGTGATACCACCTGTAAATCTTGCCGTTGGGCGAGATGACGGCGGTACTGAGAGAGTGCGTGATCAGGCCGCCTTCTTCTTTATAGGTAAGAGCGAAATAATCGGCGAACTCGGGCAGCTCGGCCTGCGGGATCACAGTGAATTCCCAGCGGGCGAAGAGAGCGGGATCTTTGCTTCCGGCGCAGGAGAAGCCATACGCGCGCAAAACCTTGGGCGTGTCGTGGACGGGATCGAAGCTGACGCTGAGAAGGTGAGTTTTTCCGTAGCGGGCGGGGTCGGAGCGGAGCTGGTGGTCGATCGTGGAGAACTCGTGACTGACGCGCGGGCAGAAGTCGGGGAAGGGGCAGCGCGTATAGATGAGGGTGAGAAGCAGAGTCTGGCCGCGGAATTGACGCAGCGAGATGTGCTTGCCGCTTTGATTCACCAGTTTGAAGTCGGGCACTTCGTCGCCGGGAGCGCGAATGTGCGCTCTCGCCGCCGGCTTGTCGGCGGACGGTTTCGAGTGTTCCGTAACCTTGACGTTTTCCAGCCAGTACTTGTCGGAGTCGACGACAACATCGGCGGTGATGGAATCGCCAGGCTGGAGTTGATCGATCTGGGAGGGCGGTTTGAAGGTGTAAGGCATGATCATCGCGTCCATAAAACCGGCGATGGGCTCGTTGCCGATGTTGGCGGTGCCGGCGTTCTTATCGACGGAGATGACTTTTCCCTTGAGGGCATAGCGTTTGGCGGAGGATGAAGAAGCTGCGGATTCAGGTTGTGATTTTTCGCGGTTGCAGGCAGCGAAGAACGCGAGTAGGGCGCAGAGTGGGAAAAGGGCAAGGTACAACGAACATATCTTCCGAGTTCGCGACATGATCAATTTATTCTTACTCCGATACTAGATCTATTTCACCACAGAGGTCACAGAGGAGCACAGGGTGGTGCACAACAACGAACGAGTTCGCTTCGCGAACTTCGTTCTTCGCTCAGCATGACAATCTGGTCGTCATTCGCGGTTCGTCCTTTTCCGCATCTTTCGCATGGTGAACATGGTGAACTTAGTAGTGAAAGCGGTAGCGAAACTCCGCGTAAATTTGCCGCGGATCGTTCCAGTGAAATCCGCCGAAGGTCAAGCTGTTATCCAGTTGCACGCGGCGGTTGGCTACATTCAACGCATCCACGGAGACGGTATATTTTTCGGCGAAGGTTTTGCCGACAGCAAAATCAACCGTGGTATGTCCCGGAAGATAATTGCCGGGATACTGCAGACCAGGCTGCCCGTTCGTGAAACCCGAGCCGTAATACACGTTCGTCGAGGCGTAGGCGTGCCCGGGCAGATTTATATTGAAGCCTACATTCAATGTGTTTCTTTGATCGTGATCCACGGGCGAAAGTCCCGGCGGAATATCCAGTCCGCATGCCGACGTGACGGGAGCAGGGCAGATCAAGCCGCCGGTGATCGGCGAGGTGGCCTGCGCGATTTGATTGGCGTAGGCAAGGTGAAACTGGCTGCGATGCCACAGATTCGGCGAACGTAGGGTGAGCTCCCAACCTTGAATCAAGGCTGAGCTCCAGGTGATGGGCCAGAAGAGATTCGATTCTCCGATGTTGTTGTGGTCCAGCCAATTCTCGGCCCTAGTCTCGTAATTATCAGCGCTCAGGTTCCAGCCGTGATATGGAATGGTGACGCCAAACTGCCATTCAATATCGCGCTCGCCGTGCAGAGGAGCGAAGGTAAAGTTCTGGCTGTTCGCCAGATCGAGAAGCGCGCCTGTGGCCGTCACCAGCGGCGGGGGCTGGTAGAAGTAACCGTAGAAGCCGCGAAAGACCCAATTTAGCCGGGGGATTCTCACAGCGACGCCGAAGCGGGGGTCGGTCGCGCTTTCCGAGAAGGAGGAATCAAATTCCGTTTGGCGGAGGCCGGCAATCAAGGTCAACCATGGGGTCACTTTGAATTTGTCGTTGATAAAGAGCGCCGAGACTCCTCCATTTACGCCGATGGAAGAAGCAGGGAAATTCTGGCTGCCGTCGGTGAACACGTTTTCGAAGTAGTTGTACTGGTGCTGGCCGAATCCGTAGACGCCAGCTTGAAGATCGTTCTTCCAGAAGGTTGCGTTGAAGGTTACCTGCGCGCCAGCGTAATTGGCATTCTCATTCACAGTCGAGATGACGGGAAAATCGTTCGAGCCGCCTTTGTAGTCGGCGCCGTTGTAATGATAAAACGGAGAAACCGTGAGCAACATATTGGAGCTGAACGTGTGCACCCATGAGAAGGTGACGTAGCCATCGGGCTCGCGCTCGGCATCCCGCAGGCCGTAGCTGGGATAGACCGAATTTCCGATTGAGTTGGGATTGGGATCGATGGGAATCTGGTAATAATCCCGCCGTAAGGATCCGACCAGCCGAAATTGATTCTTGGAATCGCGATTGAAGATGAACGAAGCGAATCCGCCGTAGCCGTTGGCCGCGTCGTGAATCACTTGAGCAATCGGAGCCTGAAGTCCGTAATTGCTGCGATTTCCGTTCAGGCTGGCATAGTAGGCAAATCTTTGAGTATGTCCTCCGCAACTGATCTGGTCATTGGTTTGATAGAAATTTCCGGCGCTGATCATGAGGTCGCATTCCCGATCGCGTTCAAAGCCGGTGCGCGGCGCCACGTTGAAGATTCCGTAGGTGCGATCTCCGTAATCAGCGTCATAGCTTCCCCGCTGAACTTCGAGGTAGTCGATGTCCTTGGGGTCAATCTGCGGTCCTAAGTTGGTGGCGATGTTCGTATTGGGGATGGGGACGCCGTCAATCAGCCACTCGACCTGGTGGCCGCCGCGCATGTGCAGCATATCGTGCGTCACATAGGCCGCCGGCACGTAATCGGTGATCATCTGCATGCCGTTGGTGCGATCCGCTCCGGGAGTTTCCTGGATGTCTTCACGGTTTACCATCGTCGTTGGAGTGACACTGTCGGTTGTCGCTTCCACGGGAGTTCCGGAGACGGAGACGGTTTCCCTCTCACCAGCGACAGCTAACGCAAAATGCAGCACGGGGCTGGTGTCAGACTGGACAACCGCGCTTTGCTGCGTTTGCTGGAAACCGGGCGATGAGACTGTGATGGTGTAATTGCCGATGGGGACGGAGCTGAATTCAAATTCTCCGCGATCGTTGGAGTTCTGGGACTGCATCCAGTCTGAGTTTTGAGCCTTCAGCATGACCATGGCGCCTTGAACGGGGCGATGCTGCGGATCATGAACAACGCCGCGAACAGAACCGAAAATCGTGGCGAACGCGGTCGCGCCTAGGAAGAAAACGACAACCGTTCCACCGATAAGCTGCTTCATACAAGGTCTCCGTGGAATTGTCCCCGGCGGAATTTCCGTCTGGGGCCAATCCCGTGCGCGTGGCTGCTCATGATCTGGCGACGCGGTCGACGCGTTCCGAAAGAATGCGCGCGCGTTACGTAATCGAATTATGTGAAGAAGGAGGTAGAGTCAGCGGGCAGGCGGGGCACGGGTGGATTGGAATTCGGCGCAAGCAGCAACTGGCGAGTCAGAACGGAGACGGCTGCGGCGCAGATTGTCGGCTTGCAGGAAAACGGCCTCGAGCTTGGGCTGCGGATGGGCCCATCGGGCCGTCGTGACGGCACGGTAGCAATTGCCTTGGCAGCAACTCGCGTCACGGATTTCAGGTTGCCCATTCGCGGAGGTCAGCGAATCGTGGCATTGGTGAATTCCTTTCCGCAGGCAGCAGGCATGGGTCGGCGGGACGGCAACCGCGAGCGCTAGGGGCGCAAGGCTTCCCACGAGCGCGAAGAGCAACAGCAATGTTGCGGTCAGGCGATGCATGGCGTTGTGCGTGAAACCGAACCCCAGGGTGGGCCTAGCATAGAACAGAATCGCAAACGGGGGCAAGGGAGCGGTCGCGCGATTATCGCATCAGGACGTAGGCGCCACCGTCGGTGAAAGCGCTTCCATTTGATCCATCAATCTATTTCATAAATCCGAGAGCTTCAGGCTTTGCCCTGAATCTTGGCCCACCACCAGCGCACGCCTACGAAGAGGAATCGCCAGTCGCTGAAAAACTCTGGTGGCTTGCCTTCGAAGGCGTGGCCGATGAATTGGAAAATCCATCCGATAACAAACAGGGCCAGCGCATACGGCCACAAGCGGTGGACAAAAATGCTCGCAGCAAAAAGCACGACCGAGATCAGGATGATGGGAATGCCCAGAGTATGACAGGCCCGATTTACGCGATGCTGGTGGCTGGAGGCGTATTGTGCGATCCACTGCTCGTTGGTGCGGTTGCCTAACATGGCTAAGGGATCATACAACGGCGCGGAGGGGTTTGCACGGGCCTGGGCGGGTTGAGGCTTGCGCTTGCCGCGTGGTAGCATCCTAAGTTTTGGCGGGTGATGTTGGGCTGGCCTGTCTACTGCGCTAATCTCTTCTGGGCCTTCTCTGTCTGCACGCCTGCGAAGGAGCCTACTCGTGAAAGTTTATACCGGAGAAAACATTCGTAATGTTGCGATTGTGGGGCACGGGCATGCGGGAAAAACCTCGCTGCTCTCCGCCATGTTGTATACCGCGGGCGCAACACCGCGGCTGGGCCGGGTGGACGACGGATCGTCTGCCACCGATTACGACGAAGAAGAAATCGCGCGGAAGATGTCGATTGCGGCATCGGCCGCTTATGTTGAGTGGGGCAAGACGAAGATCAATGTGATCGATACACCGGGATTCAATATGTTCGTCCACGAGGCGCGGATGGTGCTGCCGGTAGTGGATGCAGCGATTGTGGTGGTGGACGGCGTGGCGGGCGTGGAAGTGGTGACGCAGCGGGTGTGGAACGATTGCGAAGAATACAAGACACCCCGGCTGATTGTGGTGAACCGCATGGATCGCGATCGGGCGAATGCGGAGCGCGTGCTGGGGTCTCTGATCAGCGCGTTTGGGCGGAATGTGATTCCGATCGAGCTGCCCATCGGCAGCGAAAAGAATCTGACCGGCGTGGTCGACCTGGTGCGCATGAAGGCTTACACCTACGAGTTGGGCGGGAATGGAAAAGGGAAAGAGACAGAGATTCCGGCCAACATGCGGGCGCAGGTGCAGGAGTCACACGAACAACTGGTCGAACTCGTGGCTGAGGGCGATGACAAGTTGATGGAGAAGTTCTTCGAGGCGGGGACGTTGCCGGAGGAAGATCTGATTCCCGCGCTGCACAATGCGATTCGGGAGGACAAGCTTTTCCCCGTGGTGTTTGCGTCGGGGCTGGGCAACATTGGCGCGGACCGGGTGATGGACTTCATTGTGGACTACACCCCGGCGCCTTCGGAGCATGAGTGGGTGCAAGGGGAACCAAGCCCCTCGGGAAACGGGGATGCGCCGAAGCGGCATGAGACCGACGCGGAACCGGTGTCGCTGTATGTGTTCAAGACGATTTCGGATGCGTTTGCGGGAAGGATTTCTTATTTCAAAGTTTTCTCCGGCGTGCTTAAGAACGAGGCGACAGCACATAATTTTTCGCGCGGAGCGGCGGAGAAGCTTTCGCATATTTCCATCATGCAGGGGAAGACAGCCGTGCCGGTGACAGAGCTGCACGCGGGAGATATTGGCGCGGTGGCGAAGTTGAAAGACACGCTCACCGGCGACACGCTGGGAGACAAGACGGCGCCGATTCAATATCCGCGGGTGAAGCTGCCGGAGCCGGCGATTACGTTTGCCATCGAGCCCAAGAGCCGAGCTGATGAAGACAAGCTGGGGCCGGGGATCCACAAGCTGATGGAAGAAGATGCCATGCTGCGATTTTTCCGCGATCCGCAGACGAAGGAGTTTCTTATCGCCGGAACTGGGCAGCAGCATATTGAAGTGATCGTTTCGAAGCTGAAGAAGCGGTATCACACGGAAGTAGTTTTGAAAGCGCCCAAGGTGCCCTACCGCGAAACCATTCGCGCCAAGGCCGACGTGCAGGGGCGCCACAAGAAGCAGACGGGCGGGCACGGGCAGTACGGCGATTGCAAAATCAAGATGGAGCCGATGCCGCGCGGCGGACAGTTCGAATTTGTAAACGACATTTTTGGCGGCGCGATTCCGAAGAACTATATTCCGGCGGTGGAAAAAGGAATCAAGGATGCGGCGGCGCGCGGATATCTGGCGGGATTTCCTGTGGTCGATTTTCGAGTGATTCTATACGACGGGTCGTATCACGATGTGGACTCCAACGATTTGTCATTCCAGATGGCTGGTCGCATTGCGTTCCGGAAAGCGATGGAACAGGCCAAGCCCACGCTGTTGGAGCCGGTGATGACAGTTGAAATCACCGTGCCGGACGAATTTGCGGGCTCGATTATGGGCGATCTGAACAGCCGGCGGGGACGTATCCAGGGCATGGATAACAAAGCAGGAAACACTGTGGTGAAGGCCGAAGTGCCGATGGCAGAGATGCTGACCTACGGCGTCGATCTGACTTCAATGACGCAGGGCCGCGGTTCTTTCAATATGGAGATGCATCATTACGACGCTGTCCCGGGACAGCTGCAGGAGAAGATTATTGAGAAGGCTAAGGCGGAGCGGGGTGAGGTGAAGGAAGAGGAAGAGTAGCGGGTACCGAGTACCGAGTAGCGAGCACCGAGTACCCAGTACCGAGTTAGCTCCTATAGGGATTCTTCGACTTGTCTCAGGATGATAGAGGGGAAAACAATGGGAGGTTCATGATGAAGGCAATCTTTATTGCGGTCTGTTCTCTTTTCGTTCTGACACTGGGGGGGAATGCCGCCGAGACGCAAGTGTTTCCCACATCGGCAGGGCCGGTGAAGATCACGCCGATCTATCACGCCAGCACGCTGATCGAGGCGGGAGGGAAAACGATTTATCTCGATCCGGCCAAGCCTGCGAAATTGTCGGGACTCCCGAAAGCGGACCTCATTCTGATCACCGACATTCACGGCGATCACATGGATCCGGATTCGATCAAGCAAATCAGCAGGGCTGGCACGGAAATTCTGACGGCGCCGGCAGTGGTTGCGACCGTCACCAGCGCCAAGCCGATTGCTAATGGAGAAACGAAGAGCTGGGAGGGATGGACGATTGAGGCGATTCCCGCGTACAACTTGAAGCGCGGTCCGGAGCCGGGGAAACTTTTTCACGACAAGGGACGCGGCAACGGCTATGTCCTCACCTACGGCAGGAAGAGGTTTTATTTCTCGGGCGATACCGAGGGTGTTCCGGAGATGCGCGCGCTGAAAAATATCGACGTGGCGTTTGTGTGTATGAATCTGCCTTACACGATGCCGCCGGAAGAGGCTGCCGATGCGGTAAAGGCTTTTCATCCGAAAATTGTGATTCCTTATCACTATCGCGGATCGGATCTTGCGGTGTTTCAGAAGGCGTTGGAAGGAACCGGCATTGAGGTGCGAGTGCTGGATTGGTATCCGAAGTGAGGGGCGAGGTTCTCATACAGGGTTCGTGTTAACATCCGGCCAGTGGCCACCGCCAAGAACAATCTGAATTACAACCCCGAGCGGCTGGTCTCGGCTGCGCCGGTGGAGGACGATTCTTCGTTTGAGTTAAAGCTGCGGCCGCAACGGCTGGGCGAGTTCATCGGGCAGGCCAAGGTCAAAGAAAATCTGGCGGTGGCGATCGAGGCGGCGCGGTCGCGCGGCGAGGCCATGGATCATGTGCTGCTGTATGGACCGCCGGGACTGGGCAAGACGACGCTGGCGAACATCATTGCCAATGAGCTGGGCGTTCACTTCCAGCCGACGGCGGCCCCGCTGCTGCAGATCAAGGGCGACCTGACGGCGATCATCACCAACATGCAGGACAGGCAAGTCCTGTTCATTGATGAGATTCACCGGCTGCAGCCGGTGCTGGAAGAGTTGCTTTACTCGGCGCTGGAAGATTACAAGCTCGACATCATTATTGGGCAGGGGCCTTCGGCACGGACGCACACGCTGGAAGTGAAGCCGTTTACCTTTGTCGGCGCGACTACGCGGGCGGGATTGATTTCGGCGCCGCTGCGGTCGCGGTTTGGCATCGTGCTGCGGCTGGAGTTCTACACTCCCCAGGATTTGCGGGTGATCGTAGAACGGTCGGCGGAGATTCTGGGCGTGCAGGTCGATGATGCGGGGGCAATCGAGATCGCCAGCCGGTCGCGTGGAACGCCGCGAATTGCGAATCGATTGCTGCGCCGAGTGCGCGACTATGCGCAGGTGCGAGGGGCGGGAAAAATCGATTTGCCGACGGCACAGGCCGCGCTGCAGATGCTGGAGGTGGACAAATACGGCTTCGACGAAGTGGACCGAAAGCTGCTGCTCACGATTATCGAAAAATATCAGGGTGGACCCGTGGGCTTGAATACGTTGGCTGCCGTACTCGCGGAAGAACCGGACGCGATTGAAGAAGTTTATGAACCCTTCCTGATGCAGATTGGATTTTTAAACCGCACGCCGCGCGGGCGCGTGGCAACGCAGCTGGCGTACGAGCACTTCAACATCACGCCGACCCGCCGCCAGAGCTCGTTGTTCTAGATCCTTGTCGTTTACAAACCTTAGCCCCATCTGCTGAACTTTTCGGAGTTCGTTACAAACATTTGTTTTTTGTCTAGCCCGGGCGAATTTAGTGTATCTTCCTCAATTCCCCTTTGTGAGCGGCGAGGGGTGAATCTGGCTTCGGGGCGGCGTCCAGAGATCATGCGTTCTTTGAGGTTTGCGATATTGGCGGTCTGGCTGACGTGTGGGCCGGCATCGCATTCCTTGGCTGCTTCCTGGCAGCGGGATACGGCTGTTCAAAACGCTGTCTCGCCTGAAGCGGCATCGTTGGGACAAAGTTCCACTCTGCAGAATTCACAGACTACGCCGCAGAATCCTCCGCCTCCTCCCGAGGCCAATCCCGCCCCACCGGGAGAGAAACCGGCGCCGAGCCGGGAAAATCCTCCACCCTCGGCGCAGGAGCCAGAGCCGGTGATAAAGAATCCGGAGATTCGGCCTGCGCCGAAGCCGGAAGTCGCTCCTCCGACCCTGATCATTCCTAGGCTTACCCGAGCTCCCGAACTGGAGGATTTTCTCAGCATGAAGCCGGCGAGCCAGGCAGCGTTGCAGATGGTGAAGGTTACGGGCTTTGTGCAACGCAATCCGCATGACGGCGAAAAAGCGTCGGAAGAGACGGCCGCTTTTCTTGGCTACGACCAGAAGAATCTCTACGTCGTATTCGTGTGTTTCGACGATCCCAAGAAAGTGCGGGCGCGCATGTCGCGGCGCGAAGATGTTTATGACGACGACACTGTCGAGGTGATGCTCGATACGTTTCACGATCGCCGGCGCGCCTATGCGTTTCAGACGACTCCACTCGGCGTGCAGTGGGACGCGATCTGGAGCGAGGCTACGCGGGAAGAAATCAATGGAAATTTTGACACATCGTTCGATACGGTCTGGGACTCCAAGGGAAAGGTTACGAGCCGCGGCTACGTCGCATGGATGGCCATTCCATTCAAAAGCTTGCGCTTTCCTTCGGCGACAGTGCAGGAGTGGGGAATCATCCTTTACCGCGGAATTGTTCGCAAGAACGAGGACGCATTCTGGCCGCAAGTTACGTACAGAGTAGCGGGCCGGCTGGGACAAGCTGCAACGCTGTATGGCCTGGAAGGAATATCGCCAGGACACAGCATTGAACTGATTCCTTATGGGATCATGCGCGGATTCCGCGGGCTGGATCAGCGCGATCCGTACAATCCGTATTTTCAAAACGCAACAGCGCAGGGACAGATTGGCATGGATGCGAAGTTCGTCATCCACGATCACTTTGTGCTGGACATGACGGCGAACCCCGACTTCAGTCAGGTGGAGTCGGAGGATCCGCAGATTACGGTGAACCAGAGGTTCGAAGTTTATTTTCCCGAGAAGCGTCCGTTTTTCTTGGAGAACGAAGATTACTTCCGCACGCCGTTCGATTTATTCTTCACGCGCAATATTCAAGATCCTTCGGCCGGAATCCGCTTGACGGGAAAAGAAGGCCCGTATTCTGTCGGTCTAATGGCCACCGACGATCGCGCCCTCGGCCTGGCGGTGCCAGATTACTGCCCGGCTACATCTTTCATTTGTTCGAGCGATCTTTCGGGCATTCGTTCTTACTTCACCATCGCCCGAGTGAGTCGCGATATTTCCAAGCAGTCGAGTGTGGGCGTGGTTTACACCGATTGGGAGTGTCCCACCACCGGCGAGTTCAACCGCGTGGGCGGAATCGACACACGGCTGAAGTTCAATGCCAACTGGACGCTGGACGGGCAGGCAGTGGTGGGTTCGAGCAATCTGCAGGGCTTGAACACTGGCAATCTGGAAACTACCTGCGAGTACAACTTGTATCCGTTCAGCTCAGGGAATGCCGGGAACAAGAACTATTACGCGGGGCCTGCGGACAAACTCGATCTGAAGCGCGAAGGGCTGCACTTCTCCTATGAGGGAATTTACGATGACATCAGCCCGGGATTTGTAAGCGTCCCAGGTTTTGTGAACCGGGTCGATATTCGGGAGCTTTACCAGACCGCGGATTACCGTTTCCGCCCGAAGAAAGGTTGGATCGTCGACTGGGGGCCTTCGGTGAACCAACGCTATGTCTTCGATCATGAGGGCAATCGCCTGGACACGGATTACCAACCGTACCTGGCAATCCAGGGGCGCGGTCAAACGGTCATCTACCTATTTCCTTACGAAGAGTTGAGAGAGCGCCTGCGGCCACAGGATTTCTGTTTTCTGGGATTCTCCTGCCAGCTGCCAAGGCAGGACTACCACGAACATAGCAGCGGCGCTTCCGTCCAAACCAGCATCTTTCCCAAGGTGACGGCCGGGGCGAGTTATCACTGGGGAGACGGAGCGAACTTTGTGGCATCTCCCACTGCCCCGCCACCGCTGAACGAACCATTCGTTGCGCGCCAGGATACAGCCACCGGCACGCTGACGCTGCGTCCCATGAAGCCGTTGAAAATTGAAAACACTTATCTCTTTGAGCGCTTGCGAGCCACGCAAAACGAATATCTTCTCGCTCTCTCGCAGATGCCAGGGGCGCGCATCGGACGGGGAATTTTCGACGATCACATCCTGCGTAGCAAATGGAACTGGCAGTTCACGCCGCAACTTTCCCTGCGCGTGATTCTGCAATATAACGATTTGCTGGCCAACACGCCGGGCAATACGGTTTACCCGTACACCTATCTACCGACGGAAAAAGAATTCAATGCTGACTTCTTGCTGACCTATCTCGTCCACCCGGGCACGGCGATCTATGTTGGCTACAACAGCGATCTGCAGAATCTGAATCATGGACTGAAACTCGATCCGGCTGGCCTGGCGGGGCTGTACACGGCGAAGGGCTACATCAATGATAGCCGCCAGTTCTTCGTGAAAGTGTCTTACCAATTTCGCTTTTGAGGAAGCAAGCGCGGTCAGCATTCAGCCGTATTTGATCGGGGATTCGAAGGACTTGCGGTTGCTGAATCCTGGGCGATTCCGGTAGAATCTAATGATTCGAATTGAGGTCTACACCCCATGAAAGCAGCCATTCATCCCGCTTATAACGAAGTTCGCGTGCATTGCGCATGCGGGAATGCGTTTGTTACCCGATCCACGCATAAGGGCGATATCAGCGTGGAAATTTGCTCTGCCTGCCATCCATTTTTCACTGGGAAGCAGAAGTTGATGGATACTGCGGGCCGCGTGGAACGCTTCCGCCGGAAGTATGCGAAGAATGCCGCTCCTGGCAAGCCCGAGGCTTCCAAGAACTAACATTTGTCACGGATTTGCACGGATTAACACGAAGTTTAGCCCTCGCCCTTGGCGGGGGCTTTGTTTTGGAGAAGGCCTAGAGCGTCGCTCGTGCAATTCTTGTCTTGCGACGGAGTGCCCAGAACCCAATCAGCAGGCCGATCAAGATAGGTGCAATGCCGTCCGCCACCTGATATGCCGTGAATCGCAAAGGTGAGGCCACTTCCTCTATCGGCCAGCCTTTGGCGGTGAAATGTTCGATGAACCAATTCAGAGTTTTTGTGAGCACCGACATGGTGAGGGGCCCCGCCAACGAAACAATGAGCATCCACAAACCCATGTGCAACAGCCACGCGGCGATCACAGGCAGAGCCCACCGCCGGAGCAATGGGCAGATTCCGGGAATTGTCTCGTTCTCGGTCACTTTTGCTCTCCGGTTCTCTGATCTTGTTCGGGTCCGTCTCCGACAACGCTGGACTTAGCCTTCGCAGGATAGAGCCAACGGGCAAGCAGATAGGCCGAAATCAGATAGAGAGCGATCCTCGTCACGGTGGTAAGTATCGAGTAAGTGATGGAGAGCCGGTGACCGTCGCGCGGGAAGTTATGCTCCGCAAAGTAGACGCGGTAGGAAATCTGCTCGGCTACTGTCATACAGAGCGACGAGATGGAGTCGGCGATCAGCACCGCTATAACAATGGCGCCAATGTATTCGGTGAGCAGAATCTGGCGGATTGTGCGCATTAGCAACTCCGGATGGTTCGCATTGTCGCATGTCGGTGAAGTTGCTGAAAGGAAGTAGAATACAGGCGTGAAGAAGTTTTGGGATAACTCGGCTGGGGCGGAGGCTTCTGCCACGGAGGCAACGACGCTGAAGCCAGTGCCCGCGAGCCTTTCTATCGGCACGGTGAGGATCGCCCCTGCCACCGTGCTCGCGCCTATGGCCGGGGTTACCGATACGGTCTTCCGGCGCTTCATCCGCAATCTGGGAGGATGCGGGCTGATCATGACCGAGTTCACCTCGGCGGATGGAGTGCTGCGCAAGAAGGATCAGAAGGCCAAACGCTATCTTCATTTTTATGAAGACGAACATCCTATTTCAGCGCAGCTTTTTGGTAGCGATCCGCAGGTGATGGCGGAGGCAGCCCGCATGGTGGAAGGGCTAGGGTTCGATCTGGTCGATTTGAACCTGGGCTGCCCGGCGAAGAAGGTAGTGAAGTGCAACGGGGGTTCGGGGCTGCTGCGCGATTTACCGGCGATTGGAAAGATTTTCGAATCCGTGCGGGCGGCCGTGAAGATTCCTTTCACCGTGAAGTTCCGCGCCGGATGGAACGATGACGAAATCGTGTGCGTGGAACTGGCTCGCTTGGCGGAGTCCTGCGGGCTGGCGGCGGTTGCGTTGCACGCGCGCACGCGGGAGCAGGGCTATAGCGGCCAGGCTCGCTGGGAGTGGATTGCCGCGGTGAGGGATGCGGTGAAGATTCCCGTGATCGGCAATGGCGACATCCGCACACCGGAAGACGCCTGCGCTATGGTTACGCAGACCGGCTGCGATGCGGTGATGATCGGGCGGACGGCACCGTCGAACCCGTGGATCTTTCGGCAGATTCAACAATATTGCGCGGCTCATGGAGCGGCGGAGGCCCTCGCCCGCCCCGGCAGCGGCTCTCCGGACGAGGGTGTCCGGAGCTCCACGCATGAGAAGCCCTACGACCATCCCACCGAGGCTGATCGCTACCAGATGATTCGCACCTATTTCCAGATGCTGATCGAAGAGGAGCTGCCGGACGCAGTCGGGAAGATGAAGCAGTTCGCGTCTTGGTTCACGCATGGTGTTCCCGGCGGAGCGGGCCTGCGCAAGGCAATCTATGAATCGAAGAGCGCGGTGGAAATTCTGGGGAGGGTGGAAGAGTTCTTCGAAGCCAGGCTGTGTGGCGTGAGTGGCGCTTCGACAAGCTCTGCGCAGGCTTTGGCCCGCGAAACTGTCTAAGGCGCCTTCGCGACCATCTTTCCTGACTCATCCTTCCCCACATAGGCCCAAGTCATCCTCGCATCGTGCGTGAAAACGGTCAGCCACTTCTCGCGAATCGCTTTCGCGTAATACTGCTTTTTGCTCTCGATGGTCTGCAGCGGGTAGAGGTCGAAGCCCATGCCCCAGGTGATGTCGATGTGCGCGGCGGTGGGGATGAGGTCGGAGATGTAGCAGGCCACCTCAGGGGCTGAAGCCCTCGAATTTTCGGCTGTTAACGGCGCGACTGAAGTCGTGGCCTTCCCATCCGTGCCCTTGCCAAAACGTCCGTTCACAATCACGCCTTGCATGTGCGCGGTGTGGCCGGGGAAAGTTTTTACCGAGATGCCAGGAGCGATTTCTTCCCCGCCTTTGAGCAGCGTCATCTGGCCGCTTTCGACGAGCGGATCATAGTTGTCGGAGATGTAGCTGATGGAGTCGCGCTCACTGGGTTTGCGGGCGTATTGCCACTCGCCTTCGGGTGCGAAGTATTTCGCACGCGGAAAGGATGGCACGATCTTTCCAGCTTTGTCGCGGATCGTATTCCAGCCGCAGTGGTCGAAATGCAGGTGAGTATTGATTACGACGTCAATGTCTTCGGGCGCGATTCCTTCTGCCGCTAGATTCGCTAGCAACTGCGCGGGCTGGCCATAGAACTTGATCATGCGCTCCGACAGCTTGTTCCCCATGCCGGTCTCGACCAGTACGTTCTGCTTGCCGGTGCGCGGATGGTCCGTACGGATGAGGAGCGAGTTGAGCCCCGCCTGGACGTAATTTTTCTCGTCGGACGCCATTTTGCGCGACCACATCACCTTGGGAATCACCCCGAAAAATGCTCCGCCATCGAGCGGGTAAGTTCCATCGGAAAAGATGCTAAGTTCGAAATCGCCGAGAGTGAGGCTGGGCATGGAAATAGTGTGCCATAGACCTGCTTGGCGTTTCCCCTATGAATCTGCGGTAGTCTCATTGCTATGGAACGCCCGGCCAGCGTCACGGTGATCGCAGCTCTGTTTTTTCTGGTTGCGGCATATCTGGTCGTGATCGGCATCGTTGAGTTCGTGGCACCTGGCGCGCTGGCAACCACACGCGCCGCCGGGATCACTTACGGAAGAGAACTCGACGGACCGCAAACGGCTATATCTGTTGGTGCAGGATGGGCGCTGGTCGGCTGGGGATTCTATCGGCTGCAGAATTGGGCGCGGTGGTGCGGGGTGGTCCTCATGGTGATCGGAATCGCGGGATCGGTACCGGCGGTTTCCGCGGCCGCTAGGGATCTGACTTGGCGCTTCTTCTGGTATGGCGCGCAAGTCATGGTGCGAGTTGTGATCGTATGGTACCTGGTCGCATCACCCGAGCTGATCGAGGCCTTTGGACGAAAACAGGGCCAGGAAGGCGGGAACAAGACGAGTTAGCGAGGCGTCCCTTAGAGCCTCTCTTGACCCGACGATGAGTTTAGACTGCAGGGATCCTTCGACGCCGAACAACGGTGCCTCAGGATGACAGCGCAATTGATCAGCGTTTCGCCTTTGCCGGTTCTTTTTCGCCGACGCGCTGGCTGACCTCGAATTTCATCTTGCCGGCCTTCTTATCGGCATCGACCACGATGTGATCCCCGTGCAGAATTTCGCCGTCCAGAATCTTCAAAGCCAGCGGATCTTGCACGAGCTTCTGGATGGCGCGCTTCAGCGGACGAGCTCCGAAATTGGGGTCGTAACCTTGGGTGAAGAGCAGTTCCTTCGCTGAGTCCGTGAGCTCGATCGAAATCTTTCGATCCGCGAGCAGGCGACGTACGTCTTCGAGGCGCAGCTCGATGATCTTGACCAGCTGCTCTTTGCCAAGCGGACGGAAGACGATGATATCGTCAACACGGTTGAGGAACTCCGGGCGGAAGTGCCCGTGGAGCGCGTCTATGACCTGTTCGCTCGCCTTCTCAAAATCTTCGGGCGTGCGCAGGGCTTCGGCTTGCAAGTAACTCGAGCCGAGATTCGACGTCATGATGATGATCGTATTCTTGAAGTCGACTACGCGGCCCTTGCCGTCGGTGAGGCGGCCATCGTCCATGATCTGCAGCATGACATTGAAGACATCGGGGTGTGCTTTTTCGATCTCATCGAAAAGCACAACGGCATAAGGCCGCCGGCGAACCTGCTCGGTGAGCTGTCCGCCTTCCTCGTAACCGACGTAGCCGGGGGGTGCGCCGATCAGGCGGGCCACCGAATGCTTCTCCATGTATTCGGACATGTCGATGCGCAGCAATGCACGCTCGTCGTCAAACAAGAATTCTGCGAGAGCGCGAGCCAATTCGGTTTTGCCGACGCCGGTGGGGCCTAGGAAAATGAATGAACCAATTGGACGCTTGGGATCGCTGAGCCCGGCGCGGGAACGGCGAATCGCATTGGCCACTCGCTCAAGAGCCTCGTCCTGGCCGACGACACGCAGGCGCAGGCGTTCTTCCATGGTGACCAGCTTCTTCACTTCGCCTTCGAGCATCTTGGAGACAGGAATGCCGGTCCATTTCGAAACGATGCGGGCGATGTCTTCTTCGTCCACTTCTTCTTTGAGCATGCGCGGGGCGCCGGTGCCTTTGCCGTCAATTTTGGCAGTGAGCTTGGCCAGCTCTTCTTCGGCTTGGCGCAGCAAACCGTAGCGGATTTCTGCAACCCGCTGCAGGTCGCCTTTGCGCTCTTCGGCTTGCTCTTCGATCTTGAGCTTTTCGATTTTCTCTTTCAGCTCGCGAGAACGGGCGATGAGATCTTTCTCTTTTTTCCAGTTGGCTTTGAGAGCGTTGGATTTCTCGCGGATTCCGGCCAGTTCTTTTTCGATAACAGCCAGTCGCTCCCTCGAGTTGGTATCGTCTTCTTTTTTCAGAGCCTGCTTTTCGATTTCCAGTTGCGTAGCGCGGCGCTCGAGCTGATCGATGTCGGTGGGAAGCGAATCAATCTGGATGCGGATCGAGGCGGCGGCTTCGTCGACGAGATCGATGGCCTTGTCCGGGAGGAAACGATCGGAGATGTAGCGATGCGAGAGTGTGGCCGCGGCAACGATGGCGGAGTCTTTGATACGGACTCCGTGATGCACCTCGTACTTTTCTTTCAGGCCGCGCAGGATGGCGATGGTGTCTTCGACGTTGGGTTCGCCGACGAAAACAATCTGGAAGCGGCGTTCGAGGGCTGCGTCTTTCTCGATGTACTTGCGATACTCGTTGAGCGTGGTGGCGCCAATGGCGCGCAGTTCTCCGCGAGCGAGTGCGGGCTTGAGCATGTTGGAGGCGTCGATGGCGCCTTCGGCCGCGCCAGCGCCGACCAGAGTGTGAAGCTCATCGATGAAGAGGATTATCTGTCCCTGGGAGTCTTCGATTTCCTTCAGGACGGCTTTGAGGCGGTCTTCGAATTCGCCACGATACTTTGCTCCGGCCAGCATGGCGCCGAGGTCGAGCGCTACCACCCGTTTGTTCTTGAGAACCTCGGGCACATCGCCCGAGATGATGCGCTGGGCGAGGCCTTCGACGATAGCGGTCTTGCCCACACCAGGTTCTCCGATGAGCACGGGATTATTCTTGGTGCGGCGGGAAAGAACCTGGACTACGCGGCGGATTTCCTCGTCGCGTCCGATGACGGGATCGAGCTTGCCACGGCGGGCCTGCTCGGTGAGGTCGCGAGCATAGCGCTCGAGGGCCTGATACTTGGCCTCCGGATTCTGGTCGGTGACTTTTTGCGAGCCGCGGACGGAGGTCAGGGCTTTCAGGATCGCGTCGTAGGTGGCACCGTGTCGGGCGAGGATCTGTTGGGCCGCATCTTGCTTCAGGTGCGTGATGGCCAGCAAAAGGTGCTCAGTGGAAACGTACTCGTCCTTGAAGTTGGAAGCCTCTTTGAAGGCTTGTTCCAGCAGTTTGTTGACGGCGTTGGAGAGCGTGGCCTGGGCGGCCTCTCCGGAAACTTTGGGGAGCTTTTCGATGTCGCGGTAAAGGTCGCTGAGGACGGCTTGCGGGCCGATGCCGATTTTTTCCAGGACCGGCGGAACGATGCCTTCTTTATCCTCGAGCAACGCGGCGAGCAAGTGGACCGGCATCAACTCGGGATTGCCGTGCTCGGAGGCAAGGTCATTCGCGCGCTGGACGGCTTCTTGTGCTTTGACTGTGAATTTATCCCAACGGATGGGCATGATTAAAATCCTCTACTTTGTTTCTGTCATTCTCAGCGAATTGAAGAACCTATGCAACGTGCCGCGGCAAGAAATGCAGAGGTCCTTCGCTTCGCTCAGGATGACAGCATGAACGGGGGGGTAAAACAAAACGGGAGGCGGTCACCTCTGCTGCCTCCCGTCGATTGTGGAGCGCCGAGCTTGGCTCGACTGGGCGGACGAGGCGTCCGCCCCTCCACGAGTCTTGCCGGTTACGCGGCTTTGCTGGGGCTTTTGGCCTCGAGCGTCTTATCAGCGGCCTTCTCGCTGCCGATGTTGACTTTGATCTGCTTTGGCTTGGCTTCCGCTTTCTTGGGCAGAGTGATCTTCAATACGCCCTTGTCATAGCTGGCCGAGACTTTTTCGGAATCCACAGTCGTGGGCAGAGTGAAGGTGCGGGTGAAGCTGCCATATTGACGCTCCACGCGGCGATAATTCTCTTCTTTCTCTTCCTTCTCGATCTTGCGCTCGCCGTGGACGGTGAGGGTGTTGTTCTCTAGGCGAATGTCGATGTCTTTCTCGTCGATTCCGGGCACTTCGATCTTCAAAGTGACATTGTGCTCATCTTCGTAGACGTCGACGGCTGGGGCGAAGCTGGATGCGGTGAGGGATTCATCCCGGCCACCTTCGTTGAAGGACTCGCGGAACAGGCGGTTCATGCGGTCCTGAAGGGTGGAAAACTCACGGAAAGGCTCCCAACGGGTTAATACGGTCATGGTAATGATCTCCTTCTGTGCTTGATTTTCAGAAATTCGGCGTTGCCGTTCAGCTGCTTAGATGTGTGATCAGCACGAAAGGAAGCATAAAATATGAGTGTGTTATTGTCAAGCATGATATAACATTCTATTTTCAATAGCTTACGCTGGCTATGACGCACTTCAAATAGGCAGTTTCCGGGACGTTGAGCAGGACTGGGTGGTCCTTTGCCTGGCCTCGAACTTCGAGAAGCCGGAGCACGCGGTGGGCATCATTTGCGGCCACCGAGAGCATTTCCAGGAAGTCCACTTGGCTGACGTGGTAGGAGCAGGAACAGGTGACCAGAATTCCCCCCGGGCGCAGCATCTTGAGGGCGCGCAGGTTGAGCTCTTTGTAGCCGCGCATGGCGGCATCGAGTTCACGTTTGGATTTGGCGAAGGCGGGCGGATCGAGGACGATCGTGTCGTACTGATGACCGGAAGTTGAATAGTCCTTGAGCAGATCGAAGGCGTTGGCTTCCATCCATTCGATCTCCTTGCCGTGAAACTGCGCGCGGTTGAGAGCCGCGTTTTGATCGGCGATTTCGAGCGCGGGGCGGGAGCTGTCGACGCCGGTGACGTGGGAGCAGCGCGGGGCGAGATGGAGGGCGAATCCGCCCTGGTAGCAAAAAACGTCGAGGGCGTCGCCATGGGCGTATTGGGCGGCGGCGGCGTAGTTCTCGCGCTGATCGAGGAAGGCTCCGGTCTTCTGGCCTTCGAGCGCGTCGAACTTGAATTGGACGCTGTTCATGGTGAAGATTGTGGAACTTTGTTCACCGGCGAGCAAGCCGGACGGGTGCGGCGGGAGTTCCTCGAGCTGGCGAACTCGAGGATCCACGCGCTCGACAATCGACGAGGGATGCAGCTTCTCGGTCAACTCCGAAAGCAAAGTGGCGCGCACGATCTCTGCGTCCATAGCCTGAGTGACAATCTGCACGGAGAGAATGTCGTTGTAGCGGTCGACGATAAGGCCGGGCAGGAAATCGGCTTCGCTGAAGATGATGCGGTAAGCGTTGGTGTCGCGAACGATCGGCTCGCGGTAGGCGATGGCTTCGATGATGCGCTGGCGAAGAAGAGCCGGGAAATCAGCGACAGGATCATGCGAAATCAGGCGGATGGCGATCTGCGAGGAGCTTGAGTAGAGGGCCGTGCCCAGGGGCTTACCGCGGGTGTCGGCGACCGTAACCAGAGAGCCCGGGGCCGTACCGTCAGCAGAGACTATGTCAGAGCGATAGACCCAGACGTGGCCGGATTTCAGGCGAGCAGCGCCGCGGGGAGAAACTTTGACGGTGGGCACGCCTGGACCATCGGTCATCTTTGGCATGCAGCAATCTTAAACTCTAGGGCTAACTGGCGGCTTGTTCGGTGGGAACGACGGGCGTGCCGGACTTGGTGGAAGGACGCGAATTCATTTCGTAGCGGGCGGCTTCGAGGTCGATGTGCAGGGAATCGAGCGCGGTCATGGGCATCTCCGTGCCCCACTCTTCCATCTCGGCTTCCGGCCAGCTTCCGTTGAGGCGAATGGCGCCGGTGATGTCTTCGGGAAAAGCGTGGCGGAAATCACCTTCGCGAATGAGGATATCGCCGATCAGACGTCCAGTGCCCATGTCGAAAACGCGACGGGTGGCCTGGCCGCCGGCGTTGCTAAAGCACAGAAGAACTTCACCGGCATCCCCGAACTCGGCCCGGTAATACCAGGCTTGGGGGGCGTCGATTTTGGGATGATGGCGGCGGGAACGCTTGTGTTCCGGCTCGAGCGCCTGCATTTCTTTGGCGGGATTGAAGTAAAGAATGCGCTGGCAGGAATCGCAGACGACAGTTTGCTGTCCGGTGCGGACGTCGTTGTAGGTTTGCGGGCGCAGCATGACCTGGCAGGCCATGCATTTGTGGTCGCTCACCTCGGAAATGCCGCTGCCGCGAAATTTCGAAACGCGCTCGTAATGGCGCAAGAGATCTTCATTTACCCCGGCGCGCATCTGATCGCGTTTGGCGCGCCATCCGGTGAGCTGTTCTTGATCCTCCGCGGTACGCTGGCGGGCTTCCTCTTTTTCTTTTTCGATCTCGGCGGTTTCGGCTTTCAGCTCGGCCTGGGCAGCCTTGACTTCCTTGTCGCGCGTGTCGGTGCTGACCATCAACTCGAGAATCTTGTCCTCGTTCTCGGCGATTTCCTTTTCTGCAAACTGAATCTCCTGCAAGAGAGCTTTGTATTGCTCATTGGTCTTTACGGCGAGGGATTGATCGCGATACTTGGAAATCTTGCCGCGGAGGTCGGTGATGGCGGTTTCGTACTTGCGGCGAGCGGCCTCATCGGATTTGACGGCGGCCTGAGCCTTCTCCAGCTGGAGTTTGGTGTCCGAGAGTTTGTGTTCGATGGCGGCGACGCGTTTGGGAAGTTCGGCGATTTCGTCCTGCAGGCGGCGGATGGCCCTGTCGGCTTCTTGCAGCTGCAGCAGGTTTTCTATTTCTGGAAGCATCCCGAGAGGACTCGAGCTTCATTCTAACACGCGGGAATGCAGGTTTCGCGGGCAGGAGCGAGTGAAAGCGCCCACGAGAAGCCGGTTCGGGTGTAAACTCTTTCGTTCCGCGTTGCTTTATTTCCTCTTTCTGGGGTTCTTATTGTGAAAGCTTCGTTTTCTGTAGCCACGGTTGCTGCCGTCCTTCTTTTGTTGTGTCTAGTTCCGGTGGGATGGGCGCAATCGCCGTCACCGGTGAAGCCGCTGACCATTGAGTCGATCTACGCGCCCGGGGGACTGACTGGGCGAGGTCCGGAGACCTTCGAGTGGAGTCCGGATGGAACCAAGCTCTCGTTCCTGCAGCGCGACGATGATGGGGAGCACGGTCAACTGTGGTACGTGGATGCGGCTACCGGCGAGAAGAAAGTGTTGGTCAGCGAAGCAAAGCTGGCCTCGCTCGCGCCTGACTACAACAAAGTGAAAGATGAGCGGGAGAAAGAGCGGCTAACGCGGTATCACGTGGCGGCCTATCTGTGGGCGCCTGATTCGAAGCATCTGATTTTCGATTCGCAGGGCCAGCTGTGGCTGTTCGATTTGGCAACCAGCACGGCCGTGCAGTTTACCTCGGCGTCTGATCCCAGCGGCGACCCCAAGTTTTCTCCCGATGGCGCCCATGTTTCGTACGTGCGCAAGCACAATCTCTACGTCCGACCGGTGACGGGCAAGGACGAGAAGCAGCTTACGAAGGATACGAAAGACGACTTGTTTAATGGCGATATCGATTGGGTGTATGCCGAAGAGTTGGCGGTACGAAGCAATTATTTCTGGTCGCCCGACAGCAAAGAGATTGTGTTTTTGCATATGGATGAGACCAAGGTGCCGACCTATCCCATCACGAACTGGATTCCGACGCATCCGAGCGTGGACTACGAAAAATATCCGAAAGTCGGAGACCCGAATCCTGTGGTGAAGCTGGGCGTGGTCGATGCCGACAAGGGCAAGGTCCGATGGATTTCGCTGACCGAAGATGAAGAGGCTTACATCCCACGTTTTGGCTGGGCAAGCGCCGGAGTGATCTGGGCGGAAGTTTTGAATCGCAATCAGGACAAAATGGATTTGTATTTCGTCGATGCAAAAACGGGGAAATCACGAATCGTTTTGACTGAGAGTACGCCTGGCGCCTGGATCGACTTCGATCAGGTGGAGGTTCGTTTCCTGAAGTCCAAAGGAGAGTTCCTGTGGCCGAGCTGGCGCGACGGACACATGCACATCTACCTCTACAGCTTCGATCAACCGAACCCGATGGCAGCAGACGCGAAACTGGAGAGGCAACTTGCGCAGGGGGACTTTGAGGTGCTGGGGATTGAGGGAGTGGACGAAACGGCGGGCGCGGTATTTTTCCTGGCCAATCCAGGCGACCCACGGCAGCGGCACATCTGTTCTGTGAAGCTGGATGGTAGCGGCTTCCAGCAGCTCACGCATGATGAAGGAATGTATTCCGGAGATTTTTCTGAGGACGGGAAACATTATGCGCAGACATTTATGGGCCCGCTGATGGCGCCGCGGATCTCGCTATGCACCGTTGGGGCCGCTTGCTCGCCCGTGTGGGACGCACGCGACGAAGTGACGGAGTACGGGCTGCGGGCTCCGAAGTTCCTGGAGTTTAAGGCGGAAGATGGGACTACGCTTTACGGACGGCTGTTGCTTCCTCCGGACGCGCCGGCCAGCGGCGAGATTCCGTTGATCGTCAACATTTACGGTGGTCCGGCGGCGCAGACCGTGCTGAAAGAGCCGACGAACCCATTTGATGAGATCCTGGCGCGCAAAGGCTTTGCAATCTTTTCGGTGGACAATCGGGGGACGCCGGGACGCGACCGCAAATTCCAGACCGCAATCCGCCACGAGTTTGGAGCCATCGAGTTGAAAGATCAGCTCGCGTCACTCGATCAGCTTTTGGCGGAGTACCCGCAACTCGATCAAGACCGAGTGGGGATCTGGGGATGGTCGAATGGCGGCTCGATGACGCTTTATGCGATGACGCACTCGGAGCGCTTTCGCGCCGGAGTTGCGGTAGCTCCAGTGACCAACCAGATCAATTACGACACCATCTACACCGAGCGCTATATGGGCCAGCTTAAGGACGACGCAGCGGGGTATCGTGAGTCTGATGTAACGAGGGGGGCGGCGAACCTGCATGGCGCTCTGTTAATTGCCCACGGGACGGGAGATGACAACGTGCATTTCCAGAACAGCGTGCAGATGATTAACGCGCTGATCGATGCGGGAAAACAATTCCGGCTGATGATCTATCCCAACAAAACCCACAGCATCGCCGGCAGCGAGTCGCGGGATCAGCTGTTCCACATGATTGAGGACCACTTTGAGCGGGAACTGAAGTAGGAATAAGCGCGGCGGAATCCGCCGGACTTGCTATCTTTTTTTGTCGGGTTTCCGAGACGAGCTTACTCGGTTCGAGCTCGTCTTTCGGGAATCTTCTTTCGAAGAATTGTCCTTGGACGATGTTTCTTTGGCGGAGCCTTCCTTCGAAGAATCGGCCTTTGATGAATCTTCCGACTTCGACTTCTCTTCCTTCTTCGCGTCGGACCCGCCGCCGTCGGACGACGGGGCATGAGATTTATTGGCGTAGTCGGTGACGTACCAGCCCGACCCTTTGAACTGCACGGCGGGCGCGGAAATCATCTGCTCTACCCGGCCCCCGCATACCGGGCACTTCTTTACCATCTTGTCGGAAAACTTCTGGATTTTTTCGAAGCGATGACCGCACTTCTCGCACTGATATTCGTAAAGTGGCATGAGTTCTGAGACGGTTGTCAGGAAATTTATTTTCAGTCTGATTCTAGGGGCGCAGGTTGGATTGCGTCAATTCGAGGGTTATTTCTTGTCAATTCAACGACAGAAAGCGCAGATTGCAGCGGTGAATCTACCGCCGATAAGCGAAGGTACTGCGGCACCAACAGCATCGGACTTCAGCGATCTTCATGACACTTCCACGGGTACTTAATGTCGGGGGCAGACGCGGTTCAACGCTTCTGGTACGGGTGGAAGATGTAGTCCTTCGCCTTCACCGGCGTATGGCACGCGTATCCGCAGTCTGAGAGGCTTTTGGGATCGGCCGTGAACTTGTCCGATGCCGCTTCGTAGTTGAACACCGCGTATCCCCATCCGCCGCTTTTCGGAAATCTCTTGCTGTCCTTTTCCATAACAAAAGCTTGGGAAAAGACGTCGGGCACCTCCACGACGAAAGGGGCCTCTGTGCTCTTCTTCAGCTTCCACTGGAGCTTCACGATCATGGAGCCATCGGGGAAAGGCTGGCCGTTGCCGGGAACGCCGGCCTTGTACGCCTTGATCATCGTCGGATTGGCGACGATCACCTTGAGTATTTCGTCGGTTCGGGCGGAAGAGGCCACCGACCAATCCTCGTATCCCCTGAAGTCGGAGAACGCGATTCCGCTCGGCGATTTCAACGAGTACTTGTCCTGCGCGTAAACGGCCGTCGCGACGAGGGTGGCGAGCGCTGCCGTGGCGATCACAATCGTGAGGTTGCTTGCGCGCTTCATGGCTGATCCTTTCTTAAACTCTTAACCAGGATTTCCATTTTGGCTGTTTGATCGGGCACAGCATATCACAGACCCAATTCTTGATCCTCGATCCTCCGAAGCGCAGTTTTTTCTCCGGGAGCCATCTGCGTGGTGGATCATGCTACTCAACATCGTCCGGCACTTGACCGAGCAGAGTTTTCGGCGCGGTGTTGCGCCAAGCCTCGCGAAGTGCTTTTAGCAGAATCTTCTTGCGGGCAGATTTAAGATTCACGCTGGTGGCGCCCCGGCGCCCCCATGCGCCTTTTACGGGTACGAAAACTTCCGGCTCCGCTTTTGAAAAGTAATGTTGCTGCTCTGGGGTCAGTTTCACCATCCCCCAGCCCTTGTCGGGATGGCCGAGGGTGGCGAAGATCTTTCCGCATACGCGAAAATCCGGATGGTCCATGTGGATGCTCTCGATAGCTTCCGGTTGGGCGAGAGCCAGGCGGCGAAACTCGTTGGCGGTCACTCAGAATCTCCGTGATAAGCGTTGCGCGCTAACAGCATAACTGTCGCGAGATGCAGGAAGTTACGATGCAGCGGTGGTAGACTCCGGCCATGAAGGATGCAGGCCGGCAACTCGGCGAGGGCGTCGCGTCAGAACCCGTTCAGCCGAAGAAGAATATCTCCGCGCTCGCGCCGCGTCCCGCACTATATCTTGTCGCCACGCCCATCGGCAACTTGGAAGATATTACCTTGCGAGCGTTGCGCGTGCTCAAGGAAGTGGATGTGATTGCGTGCGAAGATACGCGGCAGACGCAAAAACTGCTGAACCATTACGGCATCACGACCCGCACCGTTAGCTACCACGAACACAACGAAATGACGCGCGCGGCGGAACTGGTGAAAGACTTGCAGGAAGGCACGAGCGTCGCGCTGGTGACGGATGCGGGCATGCCGGGAATTTCCGATCCTGGCTTTCGGCTGATTTCGCTGGCGATTCGGCATCATGTGCCAGTGGTGCCGATTCCGGGGGCGTCGGCATTTTTGGCAGCGCTGGTGGCTAGCGGGCTGCCGACGGATTCGTTTCGCTTCAGCGGCTTTCTCCCTGCGAAGCGCGGTGAGCGACTGCAAGCGCTTGAAGCGATCAAGGCTTCTCCGCGCACGCTGGTTTTCTACGAAGCTCCGCATCGGATCGTTGAGGCGCTTTCGGATGTGGTCGAGGCTCTGGGAAAAGACAGGCATGTGGTGATTGCCCGCGAGGTCACCAAACTTCATGAGGAATTCTTGCGCGGACGCGCGAGCGATGTGCTCGAAACGCTGAAGTCGCGCGACGGTGTAAAGGGCGAGATCACGCTGCTGATTGGGAAGGCGGAGGAAGGTGAAGCTCGTGGAGGGGCGGACGCCCCCGTCCGCCCCAGCGTACGGCAGCGGGTCGAGCAAATTATGGCGGAAGAAAAAATCGACGAGAAGGCCGCGCTGAAGAGAGTGGCCAAAGAGCGGGGGATTTCGAAGAGTGGGGCTTATCGGGAGTTGCAGAGAAGCAAGTAAGTTTAGAGAGCAGTCGCGCCACACTCCGTGAGGAACCTGGCGGTTTCATCAAAAGGGGCTTGAAGTCTGGTCGAGTCTTTATCGTCTCCGGCCGGAACGAAGAGAAGCATTCCCTGTCGAGCTCTAGTAAGCAAGACCCTGTAACTGTTGACAAGGTATGCTCGTGCGACTTCTTGGCCGATCTTCTGCCAAATGGTTCCACGAAGCCTCTTCAAGTTCCAGTCGTTGTCTGCACGCAGAAAATCGCCTCCCCAGCACAGACAGACCCAATCGAGTTCGAGACCTTGAATCTGAAATTCATTTGCGGCGACCTCAAGCTGGAATGAAGATCGCACATCACCTTTCCCCTGCAAGAACCAATGTTCAACTCCGTCGGCGCGAGCTGGCGGTAACTCTAATCCCTCTGCCCGCAATCTTTTTGCCTCAGATGACGCAACGAAACCGTACCGTTCCGTTCCGCGCGCCATTGTGTCAAGCCAGTACTTAGCTGTCGCTAAGCTTCGAGTGAGACATATCGGGTATTCGGGGTTTTCGCCAAGGATTCTCTTGCACTCGCTAGCGTCACTTCGAAGGAGGGCCTCCGTCCAACCAGCGATGGTTTTTCCCCGGAACTGACGTGTCGGAGTGTCGAGATGCAGGCTCGCATCGATGGCTAGTTTGAGGCCGACGGGAGTTTCGGTCTCAAAGAGCTTTGCACCGGCACCATACTCGCCCGATAGCGCCTGCGGCGGCGCAACAATAGACCATTCTCTGAATCTCTCGGTGAGGGCACGCCCCCACTCGGAGAGCCCGCCTCGCCTCGGTTTATCTCTTGCCCGCCTCCTACCAAGGCGACGAGCGTAGCCCATGGCTGCCGGTCCAGTATTGCCAGCATAAGTGCAGGTTCGGAGTAACCCAGGAATTCACCTGAACCATCGGTGAGGTATTCTTCGGTTCGGCCGGCATCCCAGGCGCGCTGCGCTTCGTCGAATACCACGATTTTTTCGTGAGGAGGATTCTTATTGCGCGTGTGTTCTCTCTTATACCCGAGCACCGTGTTGATGGTGGTTTTAGGGTCTCGGCACGAAACTCTGAGTTGGCTCTTACGACGTCTCGATGCATCCCGGGCCAGAGCTGCCTGTAGCACCTTCACGAGAGGTAAATTTCCAGTCAGAAAGACGGAATCGCTCCCAGTGACTTCCCTGAGTTTTCCATCGTGGACGAGGCGGAGGCCGGCGAGAGTTTTGCCGGCTCCAGGCACACCGGTCACAAAGCACACGGTTTTCTTTTTCAGCTGCTGTGATTCAACAACAATCTTTCGAATAGACTCGACTGTAGTAGTCAAGTTGATAGGGTCGCAGCCGGCCTTCGCAATGTCATCCACCTGCATCTCAGCAAACATCCCGATCGCTGCTTCAACTATTGTGGGTACAGGCCGATAGCTACCGCGGTTCCAATCGGCGATGGAATCTTGTGGCTCCCCCACGTGATCGCGGGCCACCGTCGCTAGCCAAGTGCTTAGCCCTTTGGTATCAACGAACGTCGTTGGGCGTAGTTCGCCGAACGCTTGGGAACGACGGGCCCAAGGCTGTTTTCCCGTTCTGCCAACCACCGCTGGGTAGATGGTTCTGCCATGGCTCCCTTCGTGGAAATAAATTAGGTCTAAGCAGTAGTCTTCCACCTGATCTGCCGCGCTCGAATCAACGCTTTCACCCTTAAATTCAAGAACAGCGATTGAGTTTCCGATAAGCAATACAGCGTCGATCCGGCCCATTTTTCGGGGAACGACAAACTCGATCGCTATTCCCCAGCTGTCCGGACTAAACCTCTCCAAATTTGGTGTCCCAAACGCATCTTTCAGATCCTGAATCTGGCTCCGCCAGGCGGTGATCTGGGTAGTGATGAGGTCTTTGTAACGATCTGATTCGTAGGCCGCGATCAAAGCCAATTCGAGTTGGCCGAGTGGTGCCGCGCGAAAATTCCCCACGGTATCAGCGTAGTAAGCAGGCATATTTTTAAGCTACTTCCCCGCCAGCTCCCGCTTCACAGCCTCGCTGACCATCTTTCCATCCACGCGCATGCCCGCGCCGTTGAAGCGTGCCATTGTATTCTTCATAACCGTGCCCATGTCTTTCATGGTGGGAGAGCCCATCTCGGCGATCGTAGCTTTTACTCCGGCAACGATTTCGTCCTCGCCGGCGGCTTTGGGCAGGTAGCTTTCGATCAGGACGATCTCGGCGGCTTCTTTGTCGGCCATCTCCTGGCGTCCACCCTTGGTGAACTGCTCGACGGATTCCTTGCGTTGCTTGATCAGCGTGGTCAGAACAGCTTGCGATTCTTTCTCGTCGAGCGGAGCCATCTTCTCGATCTCGCGATTCTTGAGCGCGGTCTTGACCATACGCAGAGTGGAGAGGCGCTGTTCTTCGCGCGCCTTCATGGCAGCGGTGATGTCTTGCTGGATCTGTTCGATCAGGCTCATGGGGGGATTATAAACGGCAAGTGAATCCGGTCTCCTTTGTGACAGGAATCACCGCACAGGCAGCCTGGTTCCGGTAAACTAATAAACTATCTTACTCATAAGGGACTTTACCTATGCTGCACAAGAATCGTCTTTTTACTCCCGGGCCAACACCGCTGCTGCCGGCGGCGCAAACGGCCATGGCATCCTTCACGGCCCACCACCGCACTGCGGACTTTCGGGAGTTGTTCCAGCGCGTGCTCGCGGACATGAAGGAATTTATTGGCACCAAGAACGACGTGCTGGTGCTGGCTTGTTCGGGCACGGGCGTGATGGAGGCGTCGGTGTCGAATCTGACGTCGCCGGGAGATAAAGTCCTGGTGCTCACGGCTGGCAAATTCGGCGAGCGCTGGACTGGCCTGGCCAAGGCGTTCGGCTGCAACGTGGAAGTGCTATCCGCGCCTTATGGCGAAACGTTCTCGCTGGATGACATTCGCGCGAAGCTGACTCCGAACGTGCGCGCGGTGTTTGTGCAAGCGACCGAAAGTTCGACGGGCGTGCGACATGACGTGCGGGGCATTGCGAAGATTGTGCGCGAGCAGGATGACGCGTTGCTGGTAGTCGATGCCATCACCGGGCTGGGTACGACCCATCTCGACGTGGATAGCTGGGGCGTGGATGTAATCATTGGCGGATCGCAGAAGGCGCTGATGATGCCGCCCGGATTGGCGTATTGCGCGGTGAGCGAGCGAGCGTGGAAGAGGATGGACTCGACGACTTCTCCACGCTACTACTTTGATTTGCGCAAGGAGCGAAAGTCGGCGGCAAAGGGCGAATCGGCCTATACGCCGGCGACCTCGTTGTTTGCGGCCCTGGGAGCGGCATTGGAATTTATCCGCGAAATGGGAAGCGGTGACCTGGCCAAAGGACGCGAAGAGTTGGTGGACAATGCGGAACTCTGCGCCGAGATGACGCGGGCGGGGGCCAAGGCGTTGGGCCTGAAATTGTACGCGGCTTCGCCTGCGGCTGCGCTGACGGCGATTTGTTCGCCCGGCGGATTGGACTCGGGAAAGATCGTGAAAGAATTCCGCGAATCGTTCGATGCGGTTATCGCCAACGGGCAAGGCGAGATGAAGGGGCAACTGTTCCGCATCGCGCACATCGGCTACTACGATTATCTGGACACGATCGGGATTCTGGGCGCGCTCGAACATGTTCTGGCGCGCGTGACCGGAAAAACTGTCGAGTATGGCGCGGCGCTGAGAGCAGCACAGGAGGTATATGCGCGCGGGGTATCGAAGAATCCGCAGCTGGTGGAAGCGTGAGAGCAGCGTCAGTCCGCCTTGTCTTAATCGACTTCAAACTTCATAAGAGTTGAAACTCTTACCCTCAGTGGTCTCAAGAAAGCGATGAGTGTACCTGTGAAAATTGTCATAGCGGAAAAAGTGTCGGCCTCGGCGGTCGAGCAGCTGAAAGAACCCGGATGGATCGTCCTGACCGCGGAGCAGCTGAATGGGAAGCTGGACGCGGAATTAGAGTCTGCCGATGCGTTGATCGTGCGTTCGGCGGTGCAGGCGGATGCGGCGCTGTTGTCACATGCAAAAAAGTTGCGCGTCATCGGGCGCGCGGGCGTGGGTGTGGACAACATCGATTTGGATGCGGCCACACGGCAAGGCATCGCGGTGATGAATACGCCGGGCGCGAATGCCGTGGCCGTGGCTGAGCAGACGCTGGGCATGATGCTGGCGATGGCTCGCCACCTGTGCCGCGCCGATGCGCTGATGCACGCCGGCAAGTGGGAGAAAAAATCGCTGCAAGGCACGGAGTTGCGCGGCAAGACGCTGGGCATAGCGGGGCTTGGCCGTATCGGCATGGAAGTCGCGCGGCGGGCGCGGGCTTTCGGGATGGAAATTGTTGGGCATGATCCCTTCGTTTCGGTTGCCGTGGCGAAGGAACAGGGGATTCGGCTGGTGAGTCTCGACGAACTCTACGCGGCGGCGGATTACATCACCTTGCACGTCGGTCTTACGCCACAGACGGCGGGCATGATCAACGAAGTCGCCATCAGGAAAATGAAGAAGGGCGTGCGGCTGGTGAACTGCGCGCGCGGAGAACTGGTGAACGAGGGCGATCTGGCGCAGGCTCTGAAATCAGGCCAGGTTGCGGCGGCAGCGCTTGATGTTTTCAACGAAGAGCCGTTGAAGAACTCGCCGCTGCAGGCGGTGGAGAATCTAATTCTTACTCCGCACATTGGCGGGTCGACCTATGAGGCGCAGGAAGCTGTAGGCGTGCAGATTGCGCAGCAGGTGCGGGAATACCTGAAGCACGGGGTTATTCAGAATGCGGTGAACGTGCCCTCGGTGTCAGCGGAAGAGTATGCCGAGATGCAACCTTATATCGTGCTCGCGGAGCGCATGGGAGCTTTTCTGGCGCAGATTTCCGAAGGGTCGATGGAGGAGATTTCGCTGCGCTATAGCGGGCACATCGCGGAGTGGAAGACGGAGCTTATTCGCAACGGGGCAATCAAGGGCATTCTGAACCAGGCGCTGGAGGAAAAAGCGAATCTGGTGAATGCAGCGTCGCTGGCGGATCTGCGAGGACTGCGTGTTCACGAAGCGCACAAGGCGAAGGCCTCAACCGGCGGAGCGGGCAGTGTCCTCTCCGTTTTTCTGAAGAGCTCAACGGAAGAGCACATGGTAAAGGGCGCGGTGTTGCACGGGACTGCGCCACGGCTGCTGCACATTGATGGCATCGATGTGGAGGCGCCGCTGGAACGCAATCTCATCTACTTGCGGAACAGTGACGTGCCGGGCGTGATCGGCAAGGTGGGAACGATTCTCGGCGAGAGCGAAATCAATATCGCGGACTTTTCATTAGGAAGACGGAGTGCAGACGCATCCTTAGAACCGCGCGAGGCTATCGCCGTGGTTCACGTGGACGGCAGCGTGCCGGATGAAGTGCTGCGGAAGCTGGAGAAGATTCCTGCGGTGCGGCAGGCGAAAGCGGTGAGGCTGTTTTGAGTCGTGGCTCGTTATTGATCGTAGCCGCAGTTGATGGGCCGGGCCGTTACGTGCGCTACGTGCGGAGGTCGGGGAAAATCAAAAAAGGCGTGTGCCCAGCCACGAAGCTCTTTTCCGTGCCTGGTGAGCCTTAGGGATACGCCGGAAAATCCGGTTGTCCAGATCAGATCGAGGCCGTTGTTGCCTTGGGGCAGCCAGAACGAGCTGCGACGCGACGCCGGATCC
>Ga0074045_10000131_pt1 | contig 65094 bp, 56 predicted proteins | sample BogForMeECP23OM2_FD_94442 | JGI IMG/M metagenome (GOLD analysis project Ga0074045, IMG submission 94442) | Bog forest soil microbial communities from Calvert Island, British Columbia, Canada - Bog Forest MetaG ECP23OM2 | ecosystem: Environmental > Terrestrial > Soil > Wetlands ... | reverse complement strand
GGGTAGCGGAATGCCCAGCCCGGCCTTTTCTTCATTCTTGAATTTGTAGAAGACCATAACGGGATCCTTGAGAGGCGAGCCGGGACTCTGGGCGCTGCGATAGTAGTAGCTCTGGCCATTCACGACGAAGAGCTTTTCCACCGGAACGCCGCTGCCCTGTAGCAGGCTGATCTGCTTGGACTCCTTGTCTTCGACCGATGTACGCCGGCCCAGCGAATACAAGTGATATTCGCTGAAACTCTCCTGCTGGAACTGCCCTCCGCCCATCGCTGACGTCACCATTGCGTTCATTTCCTTGGCGCGCGGCTGTACACGTTCCGGAAGGCGGTTCAAATCGCCCGCCACCAGTTGTAGCTTGGCATTGTGGAAGGCGGTGCCGGAATTGTTGACAAGGGTGACCCAGCCATCGAGATCAGCGGCCTTGTCGTCGCGGCCAACGGTGAGCACATAATCGGCATTCCAAGAGAGATTGTTGGCCAGGTAGGAAGCTTCAATGCTCTGTTTGCGCGCACCGGAATTTTCCAGCGACATCAAGAGTGTGGGCCGGTCATAGAGATTGGCCGGCACTTCCGGGAAGCGGTAGCCATCGCTCGAGAGACCCGTGACGATCTCATTGCCGATGCGCCAGACGGGTCCATTGTTGTTGGCGAGCAGCGTGGCCTTTATTTCTTCGTGCTTGGTGGTGTTGTTGTCCATGTATGTGCGGACCAGGGTCACTTCCTTACCAACGTATTTGTTCAGCAACTTGGCGGGCTCCAGCAAATCGTATTCGTAGTTCTGCTCAATGACGCCGAGCTTTTCCGGATCGGTGAGGGACCGGAAATGAACCGTGGCGGGATTCACCGTCGCGGCGATATCCATAAATTTCAAGCGGAATCCGCCGGAAGGCAATTGCAATTGCCGCACATCGCGCACCAGGGCGATGTTGGAGTTATAAACGGTGACGGCGAGATCGGTCTGATCGTTCAGCGTGGTGGTCTGATCGGCCGTGGCGGCATGGCTTGCTTCCCTGTCCTGCGGATCAGCCTTTTTCCCGGCGTAATACGCAGGAACCAGGGCGGCAGCGCCCGCCAGAGCGATGGCGGCGCCTGTGGCCATCCATCGGGAAGAGCTTCCCTTGGAAATTCGCTGAGTTCTCATGAATTCACCTCGACTTGAATTTTCCTTCTTTAATAGAACGGCGCTGGGTAAATTTCTTGCATAGGGCTCTATTGGTTAGCGACCAGCTTCCAGGTGAGCCCGCCATCGCCGGTTTCAAAGCTCCTGCTGTTGGGGACGTCCCAGATGGAGGCGTGCTGCGCGTCCAAGGCATGGACGCCGCCGAGATCGTCAGCGATTGGCGAAGTGAGTTGCCTCCAGTGTTTACCGCCGTCGGCGGTCAAAAGAAGCGTCCCGGCCTTGCCGGTGATCCAGCACACTTTGTCCGACGGCGCGGATCCTGTGAGGAGGTCGGAAGTCACGCCGCTGTCTTGCGTCTTCCAGGTTTTGCCCGCATCGGTTGAGCGCTCGATCTTCCCCGCGGCCCCCACGCGCCAGCCGTGCTTATTATCGGGCGCGGAAATGAAGCCGCCGCCCAGCACCTGCAACATAGAAAAGTTACCGCCGTTAACGGGCTCGGCTGCGGCACTGACTTCGACGCTCTCTGTTATTGAGTTGACAGCGGGGGCTTCGCTCCTTTGTTTTTGCGCTTGTTGTACCTCTTTTTTCTCCTCGGTGGCAGGCTGGTTCGCCACCTGATCGGTGGCCTGATTGGCAGCCAGATTCGGGGCCTGATTCGCGTTCTGAACCACGTTCTGATTCTGCATTTGATTCTGCATTTGATTCTGCATCTGATTCGCCACCAGCGGTCCCCCGGCGCGGCCGGCGGCGGCCTTAGGCGCTGCTGGTGCGGCAGCCACTGCCCGTTTGGCGGGGACAATCCCCGAAGAAGTCCTGGCGCCGGCGGACCCAGCGGACTTGCCCGTCTCGACTTGCGCGAGTTTGTCTTGCTCTGACGCTCCCAAATCTTTCGCAACCGGAGGCGGCACCGCGGAGGGAGTTGGAGAAGGCGCTTGTGCGTGAAACTCCGGCCCCGCAGGAGGAGCAGCCTTGTGATCCCTGCGAGCATAGGATTGAAGCGACGCAGTGCCTTCGTCGCGCGGTTCAGCTTTCCCGGATGGCGGAGCAGTTGACGATGCTGGCGGCGAGGCTTCGCGGTTTTCGGCAACCTGAACGCTGGTCTTCTCTGGCACAGAGATTCTTGGTCTTTCATGCACCACCACCCAGACCAGGAGGCCCGCCGCCAGCACACCGGAGGGAACGACAATGCCCCAAGGCACGTGGCGGCGCGTTCCCGCGGCACTTTTGGCTGCGCTGCGAATTTCGACAGGAGCGGGCGCAGCGTTGGCCGCACGCATCTCCGCAGTGGGTTTTTCCTCCGCGATGTCTTCGCCCGCTGACATGGATCTGCTGGCCTGCAGCGCCGCGGGCACTTGCCTTTTTCCCCAGTCACTCGCGGCAACGGATTCGGTCTGTTCCAGCAGCACCAGCGTCTCCTGGCAACGCGAGCAGGAGGCAATGTGCGCTTTCCAGTGCGCCATCTCTACCAGCGAGAGGGAGCGGTCATGATAGGCGGCGAGGATTTCCGCGTCCGGGCAAGCCGCATCCGGAGAGGCGCTGCGCAGGTGGCGCGCGAGGGCGCGGTCGAATTGCTGATCGCGATCGTCAGACGGCATGGCGCTCTCCCTTCTTTGAACGTTCGGGGAACCGTTTCTTGCAGGAACTCACGACGATTCCTTTCCGCCAAGGCCGGGTTTGCCGGGCTGCTTCTCCGGAAACAGATTCCGGAAATCAATGGGAGCATCTTCGGCGGCGTACTGAAAGCAAAGCGCAATTTCGGCTTCGCTGAGGGCCGGTTCACCATGCAGATGTTCCTCGATGCGCGCGCGCAATTCATGCCGGATGCGTTCCAGATTGCGCGAGACGCTGGACTCGTGTTCGCCGATCTGGCGGCCGATTTCCGCCAAGGTTTTTTGCCGCGCATAGTACAGCTCCAGACGCTGGCGATCGCGGCCATCGAGCGAGGCCAGGCAGAAATGCAGTGCGGCTACAAATCGCCGCAGGTAACCTTCGCGATGCGGGTCCAGAGAAGGAGTGGCTACATCATGGTGCCCTGGAAGCGGTTTGGGCTCCTCGCCATCGCCCTGATCGAAGGATTCCCAGCGGCGGCTCTCGCGAAGCCGATCGACGTGGCGCTGCGCCAGAATGGCGCGCAGCCATGTTTTCAGCGAACTCCGCCCGTGAAAATAACGGAAAAGCGATCGCTCACCACGCTTGCCATCCACCAAACCGAATAATTCTGCGAACAACGAATCGGCAAGTTCCTGGGCATTGGCGCCCGCACGGCTGCCTTTCGTTATGGCGCCGGCAGCCGCCCGCAAAGGCGAACGATACTCGCGCACAAAATATTCCCAGGCCCATTCGGAACCTTCGAGGCAGGCCGCGGCAAGGGCCAGGTCCTGAAGGCAGAGAGTCTGCAAATACTCAACCAGGTCACCGGCAGGAGAAACATCCGGGAAGCGCTTGCGCAGGCTACGATCCAGGGCCGCGGCAAATTGTGCCAGGGTGAGGCCCCAATGCGCGGCATGAGATTCGGCATACAAAGATTCCAGAATCGCTTTGGAGACGCCGAGGAAATGCGCGGGATCGTGGCGTCCTGGGGCCGGGCGGTCATGGGGAAGATGGGGCACAAAACTCCTGCATTGCACCTAACCACCCTATTTCTATACCCTAGGATGCCCAGGTGACAACCAACGTCCAGCCGGGGGGTTGCATCATAGGGGTTACTCTCCTAGGAGCTACCGGTGCAGAAAACAGCCATAGCCTGTGTCTCTGGATGCGGGTATCCTATAGGGTGTTGCGTCCCCGCCCGCAACGAATTTCGCCTCGACGGGTTTGACCCGGCAAAGAAGGCGTGTGGAAAGTGCAGTCGCAGAGACATTAGCGGTTACGCGACGATAGTACGAAAGTCCTATTCGGACGACTCAGGCCGCCAAAGTACTCTCGTACCGGTACAACACACGTCCCGATTTCGAACTACTCGGTTCCTTTGGAACAGAGCTGTCGGGATAAACATACGCGCGAGGCGGCAAGCGGATGACCACAATGATTTCAGATCCACCACCTAGAACCTCGTTAGGCGTAGGCCTTAGAGCGAGCCGCGGGCCGACCCCGGGTTCGGAAGCCTGGAAGCAGCACATGGGCAACAGGCAGGTGCCCGCGCGCCTTGCCCTGCTCCCCGACGCCGAACTACGCTGGGACCGGGTTGGTCTGAGCGCGGTGATGCAACTTTCCATTTTGGTATTCCTGCTCCTGGTGCCCCTGATGTATCCGGAACAGATGAAAACTGGGCTGAAATACGTCAGTGTGGAGATTGCTCAGCCGCTAACCGAAATTCCAGTCGCCCCGGAGCCCCCGCCACCACCCAAGCCGAAGGCCGTGGTGCCAAAGGCGGAGGTCAAGCCTGCTCCTGTTGAGCCGGTCAAGCTGAATCCGGCACAGCCGCACATCTTCGCGAACCTGGCGAAGCCCAAGCCGGTGGCGCCCAAAGTGGAAAAGATCGACGCCAAAGCGCCGGACGTGAAGCCGACGTTTGAGGCCGCCAAGATTGACGTCAAGGAAAGCGGCCCGAAGCGCCCGAAGGATGAGGTGAAGGTTGGCAACCTGAATTCGGGCAGCGCGGCGCCGGCGACGATAGTCGCGCCTCTCAACAAAGTGCAGACGGGCGGATTTGGTGATCCCAACGGCTTGCCCGGAAAGGGCGATCCCAATCATGCGGCGAATGTGAACCGTCTGGGTTCTCCGGCGCTCCCGGTTGGCGAAGGCTACGGCAATGGCACGGGCGGAAAAGAAGGAATTCGCGGCACGGTGGCGAGCACGGGGTTTGGGAACGGGACAGCCATTCCCCCAGTAAGTGCCGCGCCAAAGAAGAGCACGGTAGTCGCCGGAGGCTTCAGCGACGCCGCTGCAGCCATCGCGGAAGCGCCGAAGAAGAAGGTTGCGGCGGGCGGTCCGGCGGATACCACTCCTGACATATTGGACAAGCCTCGGCCTGAATATACGGCGGAGGGGCGTAGGCTTAGAGTTGAAGGCGATGTCGTCATCGACCTGGTATTCCTGGCGAACGGCAGTATTCAAATCAATCGAGTGGTCAGCGGCCTGGGGCACGGCCTCGACGAGGCGGCGGTGCGAGCGGCACAACAAATCAAATTCAAGCCGGCGAAGCGCGAAAGCCAGACAGTGGATTTTCCGGCCCGGGTTCGCATTGAGTTCCGTTTGGCCTATTAGGGAGAGATGATCATGAGAAAGCTGTCGAACCAAATTCTCGTGCTGGCGCTTTGCGCCTGCACAGTTGTGCCGGCTATCGCCGCGGCGGCTCCAGCGGCCGATCAGCCGCGCACGCCTGACCAGGTGATCGACCGGGTGATCAGCAACGAGCAGCGGCTCTATGCCCAGATTCGCAACTACTCCCCGCTCGTCGAGACCTATATTCAGAATCTCAAGGCCGACAAGGATTTGGGGCAGGTGCCGGCCGGCGACAAATATTTTCTGGGCCGCGCGAACTTTGCGAAGGGTGTCAGCCTGGTGCCCTTGAACGATACCCAAACCAAGGGCAAGAAGGTTTTCGGCTCCATCGGAAACTTCTTCAGTTTCGCCATGCAGTTCTTGCCGGACGGTTTCCTGCAGATGATTTTCATTGATACCAACGGATTCGACCGGCAGAACTACAAGTTTGATTATGTGCGCCGCGAATTTCTGGGCGAGGTGCGCTGCTTGGTCTTCGACGTAACGCCCATTGGGAAGAACAACCGCGGGCGATTCCTGGGGCGCATCTGGGTGGAAGATCAGGACTTCCACATCGTGCGCTTCAATGGCGCCTATAACGGCAACGGCCATTCCAGTTGGTACTTCAATTTCGATAGCTGGCGGACCAATGTGCAGCCGGGGCTTTGGCTGCCCACGTTCGTCTACAGCGAGGAAAAAGATCTACACTATGCCATCAGCAAAAAGCTGAGTTTCAAGGCGCAGACGCGCCTGTGGGGCTATAACCTGGGCGGCGCCAGCCAGGAACAGGAGTTGAGCAAGATTCTCGTGGAAACGCCGATGCAAGACGATACCAAGACCGCGAACGACCTTTCCCCGATTCAGGCGCAGCGCTCCTGGGATCACCAGGCAGAAGACAACGTTACCGATCGCTTGGAGCGCATTGGCCTGATTGCGCCAAAGGGTGAAGTCGACAAGGTTCTGGAAACGGTCATCAACAACCTGGAAGTGACCAATAACATTGACGTCGAGCCCGAAGTGCGCTGCCGTATCCTGATGACTTCCACCCTCGAATCCTTCACTGTGGGACACACCATTATACTGAGCCGCGGTCTGGTGGACGTGCTCCCGGATGAAGCCAGCCTCGCGACCATACTGGCTCATGAATTGAGCCACGTGGTGCTTGGCCACCGCCTCGATTCGCAATATGCCTTCTTCGATAACTTAATGGTGGAAGACAAGGACACTTTCCGCCACTTTGGTTTCGCGCGCACCAACGATGAAGAGCGCCAGGCCAACGAAAAAGCCATTCAGATACTCAACAATTCGCCGTACAAGAATCAGTTGGGCAATGCCGGACTCTTCCTGCAAGCGCTGGACGCCCGCCAGAAAGAAATTCCCAATTTGATCAGCGGCCACCTGGGCAACCGCGTGCCGCAGATCAGCGACCTGAAATCCACGGCGCCTCTTGATCCCAAGCAGAATCCGCAAAAGATCGCGGCCCTGCCGCTCGGCGGACGCGTCAAGATCGATCCCTGGAACGACCAGCTTGCTTTGATCAAGAGCAAGCCCGTAGGAACGGTGGCAGAACGCGAGAAGATGCCGTTTGAAGTGACTCCGTTCATGCCCTACCTGACCAGGTTCGGCTCCGAAACCGCCAAGCCCGTCGCCGCGAGCGCGGTGGCGCCCTCCGATGTAAAACCCGGTGATGCGCCGAACCCGGCAAAACCCTGACACGTTTTCATTTCTACAGCAAAAAGGCCCCCGGGAGAATCGGGGGCCTTTTCCTTTTCAGGTTGCTGATTTCCGCGTCCTGCTCAACTCGATCACTTGGAGGTCGCCAGTTCCTTCAGGAAGCGGTACGTGAACTCGACGCCGTCGTAAAAATCCTCCACGACCACGCGTTCGTCTTTGCCGTGAGAGCGGTCATCTTCCGAATCGAAGAACATGCAGGCGATGCCATACGTGGGTATGCCGGCAATGCGCAGATACTTTCCGTCAGTGGCGCCCGTGGACATGGCGGGAACCACCGGCAGGCCCGGCCACATCGTGGCCAGCGTGCGCTCCAGCGTGGCATTCAATTCCGGCAGAAGAGGGGAAGGGGGCACAGCCACGATGCGGATGAATTTCCCGTCGGAGGTCTTCTCCGCCGCAAAAGTGATTTTGAGTTTGGAATCCGCGACCACCCTCTCCAACGTCTTACGCACTTCTTCGGGATCTTCGCCGGGGAACACGCGGCAATTGACGTTGGCGCGGGCCGTTTGCGGAAGAGCATTGGGGGCGTGGCCGCCGGAAAGCATGGTGGCGACGCAGGTGGTGTGGAGGAGCGCATTGTAATAGGGATTCGTGGAAAGGCGCTTGACTGCATCTGTGCCGGGCGGGTCCTTGGAGACTCCACGGAGATCGGCGGCCATCGAGCCTGAGCTGAGCGCAGCAGTGCACGCGAAATAATTTCGCGTAATATCGTTGAGTTTGACGGGAAACGAGAAGGCCTGGAGCTTCGTCAGGGCAGCAGCCAGTTCATAGATGGCGTTCTCCGGCCCGGGAACCGAACTGTGGCCGCCGGGATTGGTCGCTTCCCATTGAAAATCAACGTAGACCTTTTCGCTGGCCTGCAGGCCGGCCAGCAGCCGCTTCCCTTTCACCTTCTCGAACTCGCCGGCATCCAGATTGATGCAATACTCGGCATCGATCCAGTCCCTGTGCTCTTTGAGCAGCCAGTCCACGCCGTTGTAGTCGCCGCCTTCTTCATCGGCGGTAAGAGCGAGGATCAGGTCGCGGTCGGGCACAAATCCTTCGCGCTTCAGCCGGATAAAGGTTGTCACCAGGAGGGCGTCGCCCTCTTTCATGTCCTGCGTGCCACGCCCGTAAAAGTAACCGTCCCGCTCGATGAATTGGAACGGATCCACGGTCCAGTCTTCGCGGCGGGCCTCGACCACGTCCAGGTGGCCGATGAATAGGATGGGTTTCTTCTGCCCGGTGCCGCGGTAGCGCACGACGAGATTTTTCTTGCGTTCGGTCGGGCCGGCAACACGGATATCCTGCTGGGGAAACCCGGCGGCCAGCAGGCGCTGGGCCATGGCTTCGGCGGCAGTTGTGACGTTGCCCACGGAATCGGTCGTATTGATCTCAATGAGCTCTTTCAGGATGGCGCGGGCTTCCTGGTTCGCGGCCTCGCGATTCTGGGCGCCGGCAGATTGTCCCAGGAACAAACTGGCGCACAGGGTTAGGGTGCACCCAAACATTCGCAACATTCGTGTGTCCTCTATGAGTCTGAGAGTAAACGCAGCGGCGAACGGCGTCAAACTCCACGCAGTCGCCGCCTCCCGCGGAGTCGCTTGGTATCTGGCTGAAGACCGGGCGCAACCAGCTCCGCGATTTCAGCGGTGTCTATGTGATTGAGTTCACCAGCCCCGAAGCCGCCGACGGCGACTCGGAAAGTCCCATTCACGACGCGTGGCGGAAGAAGTGGGAACAACTTCGCAAGGACAGCCTGTTCTTCCAGGTTTCCAATTACTCATTCCTGCACATGTAATGTCCTAGCTTGTCATTCCGAGCGAAGCGAGGAATCTGCTTTTCCCCTGCGCCAATAGGACATTACTTATGCAGGTTTCATTAGCCCGCGCTACTCTTCGCGGAAAATGCCATATTTGCGGCGCAGCAACGAATCCAGCAGGGTATCCGGGAGGATGCGCCGGCCCAAGGAGGCCCATTTCGCCAGCGGCGTGACCGGATAGCGCGCTTTGGGATGGGGCGATTCGATGGCTTCCTGGATGACGCGCGCGAAATCTTCCGGCGTGGTCTTGGAATCGCCGCGGCCCTTGTTCGCACCCCTCCACGCTCCCGCATAGACTTTCGCGTACGGCCCTGCTTTCGCCGCTTCGACGTACGGTTCGGCCAACTCCTTGGCCGTCTGCTGAAAATTCGTCACGATGTAGCCCGGCTCGATCAGGATCACTTCGACGTGAAACGGGAACATCTCCAGGCGCAGGGCATTGGAGAGCGCTTCGAGGGCGTGCTTGCTGCTGCTGTAGGCGCCATAGGTCGGCGGCGTCAGGAGGCCGGTGACGCTGCTCGTCATCAGGATGCGGCCGCGGCGGCGCTCGCGCATGTGCGGAAGGACGGCTTGCGTGACGCGCAAAACGCCGAAAACGTTGGTTTCAAGCTGCCGGCGCAGGTCCTCGAGTTGCAAGTCCTCAATCACCGCCATGTAGCCGACACCGGCGTTGTTGAGGAGAACGTCGATGGCGCCGGCCTTCTGCAAAACGCTTTGCACGGCGCGCTGGACGGACGCGTCGTCACAGACATCGAGCTGCGGCGTTTCGATGGGCAGTTTCTTCTCCGCTGCCAGCTTGTCGAGGTCGGCGCGTTTCTCCGCAGAGCGTCCGGCGGCGAAAACGCGATAGCCGCGCTCCGCCAGCAAAATGGCTGCGGCCCGGCCGAGTCCATCAGTGCCGCCCGTTATCAAAACCGTTTGTGGGGTGTCGCTCATATTCCTTTTCCTCGGGAAGAGCTCATTCTACGCACCTCGGCCGCGGGATGCCAGCACCCGGCATTGACCAGAGGCTTGCTTGCAACCTAATCGCGGCCCTGCTTCTTGCGGGCGATATCATAGGCTGGCGATCAATTGCTCGACGGTTATTTCAGCATCGCGCAAAATCCTGCGGAGGGTGCCGAAGGCGATTTCATCGTGCAATGCAACTGTAACGGGAAGCTTTCTGCTGTCCGTTGGATGTCGGAGGCGCACGTGACATCCTGGCCGAGCGGATTTGACATCACAAGGCCGGTTTGCAGGCATTGCCAGTGGTTACAGCTTGCGGGCCACGTAGGTGCTGCTGCCGTAAGTTTTACGAAGAATCTAAACGGCCTCGAGTGCGGGCCAGAACAGGCGGTCTGGAAGGAATCAATCGTCTTCGTGTATGGTCACGAGCCGCACAACTTCAAACTCCTTCTTGCCGGCTGGCGTGGCCACGTGGACCTCGTCCCCCACCTTGCGATTCAGAAGAGCACGGCCGATCGGGGAGGTCGTGGAGATGAGCCCCTTTTCGACGTCAGCTTCCTCGCTGCTGACCAGTTTGTACTCGACTTCGACGCTGCGCTGCACATCCACAACCACGACGCGCGAACCGTAGCCAGTGCGGTCCCTGGGAATGTTCGTGAGATTGAGCATGCCCAGGTCGCCCATGCGCTGCTTAAGCTGGTGAATCTTCGCGTTCACGTATCCCTGGCGCTCTTTGGCGAATTTGTATTCCGCATTTTCGGAGAGGTCCCCGTGCGACCGGGCGACAGCGATCTCCTTGGGAAGCTCGACGCTGAGTTCGTGCTCGAGAGCGTCAATTTCCGTCTGCAGCTTCTTCTTAATGTTTGCAATTGGGTCGGACATAAACTTTCCGCGTTAAAGAAAAACGATGCGGAGCCCGGCTTGGCCGAACTCCGCTCCTCACATTATAGATGGGAGAGAATTGAGAGAACAAGGGGGGAAGGGTGGGAAGAGGGCCGGAGAGTGGTCTTTCTGTATCTAATTGAGCATCCATGACTTACGCAAAGCGCGGAGAAGTCAACGGACGCGCACTTGCAACGTCTTCGTGGCCGTCTTTCCCGTGCCGTCATTGATGGTAAGAGTGTAGGTGGTGGTCCGCTTGGGCGAGACCTCGAAACACCGTGTGTGCGAAGGCCAAACTGCCGCCACAGGCGGATCAAGGCTGACGCTCTTGGCGTTGGCGACGTCGTAGCAAATCTGCGCGGATTCGCCGCGCCGGATGACCGAGGGATCAACGTAAAGGGCGCGGATGGCGAACTGTGAGCCACCGAGTTGTTCAAGGGTGAGGCGATCTTCCGCGCGATGCTGCTCGTCTAGTAGCTCGGTGTTGCGCCGCTCGAATTCGCGGGCCGCCTCATGACGAGAGAGCAGAAGGAAGACGAAATAAGCAGCCACGACGACAATCCCAATCAACGCATAAACTAACGGCTTCTTTAGAGGTCCCTCTTGCTGCCCCTGTGGATCGGAGTTCATTCGGCACCTCCAGTGAATTCCCGCCTGCCGGAGGCATGAGCGCTCCAAGAGGATCCGGCCGGGGAACATATTATTGTACCCAATTCAGGGAAGACAAGGAACGCGACCGTGAGCGTGAGCGAAACTCAGGCGCTGCTACCTCAGCAGGAAAAAAGGCCGGGTAAAAGCTCGCCCGCTTTGCCAAGGAAGCACTCGCCAAACAAAGAGCGGTTGACGGGAGCTTCCGGACCCACATAAAAAGTTCTGGCGCGTCCGGCAACGTGGGCGGCAAAACTGGCGGCAGGCTCAACGCTGCCAGAAGTCCCAATGGCGATAAAGACGGAACACTCATTGAGTGCCTGAAAGATTTGCGCGAGCTCAAAAGGAGTCTCGCCGAACCAGCAGATATGCGGGCGGATTTTGCCCCCGCAGAGGCAGCGCGGAATCTCGCCGGGTGATTCGTGCAGAGAGGTGTCTGCAAAGGGCGGGAGGGAACAGGAGTCGCAACGGCTCTTGAAGAGTTCGCCGTGCATGTGGAGAACGCGCCGCGACCCGGCCTGCTCGTGAAGATTGTCGACGTTCTGCGTGCACAGAAAAAGGCGCTCGTCGAGAGCCTGCTCGAGAGAAGCGAGGGCAAAATGGCCGGGATTTGGCTTGGCGGCGGATGCCACTTTGCGGCGCATCGAATAGAAATCCCAGACGAGCCGTGGATCGCGCCGCCAAGCGAGAGGCGAAGCGACTTCTTCGATTCGGTAATTGCGCCACAGTCCGCCGGCATCGCGAAAAGTGGGAATCCCGCTTTCGGCGCTGATGCCGGCGCCCGTAAGAACAAAAACGCGGTCGGCGGCAGAGATGGTGAGTCTTGGCATTTGCCAATACCAGAAAGACTCTAGCACGCCTCACTCTACAGGTTGCGCCGGAGCCCGGAGCAGGTTTCGTGCGGAGGAATTGCGGGGTCAAGCGATGCGTGCGGACTTGAGGCCCGCGAGCCCGCGGATTTCGGCAAGGATGCTGGAAACAACCCCCGGGACGCTTGCGGCAACTTCCGGAGACAACGAGGTGCCAGCGGAAAAATCCAGGCCTTCGATGCCGTAAACAACCAGAGAAGGTGGCAATTCGCCCATGCTGCGCGCGAGTTCGATGGCTTCGGCCACTCCGAAGGCGTGCGTGGAACAATGCGAAAACCACTTGGGAAGCTTTTCCGTGGTGGCGTCGATCCGGTGGATGGTGCCCGGAGCCGTGCCGGATTGCACCGCATCCACCAGAATGACCGCGGAAGCGCCCTTCCACGCTTCCAGCAATTCGGCGCCGTCGCCAGTTTCCTCCACGATGGTGAAGCCCGGGAGATTCTGGCCACGCAGGCGGCGAATGACAACACTACCCACACCATCGTCGCCGCGGAAGGGGTTGCCCACCCCGATCAGCAGCGCGCTGCTGCGGGCGGCGGTCATTCGCGCTCTACCCGGAGTTTCAGAAAATGCGTGGCGCAGGAGATGCAGGGATCGTAATTGCGGATGGCTTGTTCGCATTGCCATTGCAGGCGATCGTTGGGGAGATGCAGCCGCGCGCTGACAAACTCGGAGAGATCTTCCTCGATGGCCTTCAGGTTCTGCGAGGTCGGCGGAACGATCTTGGCGTTCGAGATAAGGCCGCGATCGTCGTAACGATAACGGTGATAGAGGATGCCGCGAGGCGCTTCGGTGCAGCCGTGTCCAATGGAAACGCGGGGAGTGACATCCACGTAAGGCTTATCGGGCTCTTCGTAATGCGCGATGATGCGCAGCGCTTCGTCGCAGGCATACACGGTTTCCACCGCGCGCACAACAATTCCCTGGAAGGGATTGCAGCATGTAGCGGTGAGACCCGCGGTATGCGCCGCTTTCTGCGCCAGGGGGGTGAGTTTCTCGAAATTCAAATTGTAGCGCGCCAGCGGGCCGACAAAGTAGGAGCCGCGCTCGAGTAGAGCGGAATGCAAGGCGTTGGAATGCTCGTGGTGCTCTTCGGCGAAATGCTGCTCGTATTCCTGGATGGGAATATCGAGCCCTTTGTTGGAAACGAGGCGCCCTTCGTTCAAGGGATACTCATCCGGGTGACGCAAGGCCACAAATTCGTAATCGCGCTGAAAATCCGGGAATGTGAACGTGGAAACCCAGCGGCATGTTTCCACGGCCGCGTCACGCGCCCATTTCAGATCTTCGGTCAGACCCTTGATTTGCTGCTTGGACGGCGCTTTATAGAAGCCCCCGACGCGTACGTTGATGGGGTGGATTTCGCGGCCGCCCAACAGGGTCATGATCTGATTGCCGATCTTCTTCAGGCGTAGGCCACGCTGCACGGCCTCCGGATGATCCTTGGCCATTTGGATGACATCCTCGTAGCCGAGAAAGTCCGGGGCGTGGAGCATATAGATGTGCAGCGCGTGGCTTTCAATCCACTCGCCGCAGTAAAGCAGGCGGCGCAGTTCGCGGAGGGGACCCTCGATGTGGACTCCGAAAGCTTCCTCCGCAGCGTGGCAGGCGCTCATTTGATAAGCGACCGGGCAGATGCCGCAGATGCGCGCGGTGATATCGGGAGCTTCGCTGAATTTGCGGCCGCGGAGAAAAGCCTCAAAGAAGCGCGGCGGCTCAAAGATGTTGAGCTTCACTTCCATGACGCGTTGGTCGCGTATCCGGACGAACAAGCCGCCCTCGCCCTCGACGCGTGCCAGGAAATCGACCTTGATGGTCTTAGCGTTCATGCGCTTCGCTCTCTTTCCGGAATGCTTCGGCGTAGGCATTGAAGGAACGGAAGGCGCGCACAAGTTCCGGCTCGGTGACGCCCAGGGCGGTCCAACCCGCGCTCATGGAGGTGGTATTGGGCGTTTCTTTTGGCCCGAAGCACCCGTAGCAGCCGCGATCGTAGGAGGGGCAAAGCGCGCCGCACCCGGCCAGCGTCACGGGACCCAGACACGGCGTGCCGTTCGCCACCATCACGCAGACGGTCCCGCGCCGCTTGCACTCCATGCACACGCCATGCGCCGGCGTCACCGGCTTCCTGCGGTTCAGGAAGGCGTTTAGCACTTCGACGAGTTGCAGTTTGTTGATGGGGCAGCCGCGCAATTGAAAATCGACGAAGACGTGGTCATTGATGGGGGTGGATTTGCTGAGCGTTTCAATGTATTCCGGCTTGGCGTACACCATCGGAATGAAATCGGCAACGTTCTTGAAATTCCGCAAGGCCTGGATGCCGCCGGAGGTGGCGCAGGCGCCGATGGTGATCAGTAGCTTGGAAGAGCGGCGAATCGTGTGAATGCGCTCTTCGTCGTGTGGGGTAGTGATTGAGCCTTCCACTAGAGAAATATCGTACGGGCCTTTGACGACGGCGCGGGTCGCTTCGGGGAAATAGGCGATTTCGACGGCGCCGACAACGGCAAGGAGTTCGTCCTCGCAGTCGAGCAGGCTCAACTGGCAACCGTCGCAGGAAGCGAACTTCCAAACGGCAATTTTGGGTTTGCGCGCGGCAGCCATCTCAGACCTCCGACTTGCCAAAAACTGAGACAATCTGGTCAAAGCGGTAAACGGGTCCATCCTTGCAGACGAAGCCGGGGCCGTATTGGCAGTGGCCGCAATAGCCCAGCGCGCACCTCATGTTCCGCTCCATCGAGAGATATATCCGGTCGTGGGGCACGCCGCGTTTCTGGAGCTCCATGACCGCGAAGCGCATCATCACTTCAGGGCCGCAGAGCAGCGCAACGGTGTTGGATGGATCGAAGGGGGCGCGGGCGACCAGCGGCGTCACCACGCCGACGTTGCCGCGCCAGCCGCTCGCGGCGCGATCCACGGTGACCTGTACCTCGAGATCGAACTTGCCGCGCCAGCGCTCCAGCTCTTTCTTGAAAAGAATGTCTTCGGGGGCGCGGGCGCCATAGAGCAAAACGATCTTGCGATATTTTTCGCGCTGCGCCATCAGGAAATACAGCACGGGGCGCAAGGGCGCCAGCCCGATGCCCCCGGAAATGATCACCAAATCGCGGCCATTTTCTTCGTTCAGCGGCCAGTGGCTGCCATACGGCCCGCGGACGCCGATTTGGTCCCCGGGTTTCAGCAGGCCCATGGCCTTAGTGACGATGCCGACGCTGCGCGTGGTGTGCTCCAGCACGGAGGTCACCGCGGGATTGCCGCTGATGGAAATGGGAACCTCGCCCGTTCCGAATACATAGAGCATGTTGAATTGGCCGGGCAGGAAGGAAATTTTGGCCTCGCCATTTTCCGGGACCAGGCTGAGCGTGAAGGTATCGTCCGTTTCATCCCGCACGCGGTCAATGCGGTAGAGCTGCGGGATCATAGGGTCCGTGTTGAGGCCCTGGGGAACGTCTTGTTCAGTGATCGTGGCCATAAATATCCAATAGCTGCAGGCGCGTCGCATCCAGCCGCGCCGTGATGATGCTGGCAAAACGTTTCAACATTTCGTAGCCCAGGTCATGGTCTTCCTCGCACTTGGCACGGAGGCACTTGGCGTCGAAAACCAGCGCGCGTGTGCGCTTCAGTGTCTTGGCGTTGAAATGCCACCGGTACGGCGGCGAAACCCACGACCAGCCGAGAATCTCGCCTTCCCCGAGGGTCTGCACCGTGGTTGGGCCAAGTTGGGGAATCACCAATTCGATCGAAACCATGCCTCCGCGGATGAAATAGAACTCGTCGGCAGGATCCCCTTCCAGAAAAATAAAATGCTTTTCCGGGAACTGGACATTTTTCGCGCACCCGGTGATGAACGACAGATGTTCTTCGGGGAAGTCCTGGAAGAATGGATGTTCCTTGATGACGGACTCCAGCGTGTGAATCATTAGCACCCCTCCTCACCCGGCAGCGCTGGCGAGTGTCTCACCGTCGCGAATGACGCGCGCCTCTTCGGTAATATCAATTCCCACAGGGCACCAGGTGATGCAACGTCCGCATCCCACGCACCCCGAAGTGCCGAACTGGTCGATCCAATAAGCCAGCTTATGCATCATCCATTGGCGATATTTGGATCGCGGCGTCGAGCGCACGCTGCTGCCATGGATATAGGAGAAATCGGTCGTAAAGCAGGAATCCCATTTGCGCCAGCGCTCTGCTTGCTGGCCGGCCAGGTCGGTCAGGTCTTCGACGGTGGAACAAAAACACGTCGGACACACCATGGTGCAGTTGGAACAACTCAGACAACGGTCCGCCACCTGATCCCAGCGCACATGCTCGATGTTGCGGTACAGGATTTCCTTGATACCGTTGACGTCAAGGGTGCGGCCCATGTGTTTGGCGGCTTCGGCAACGAGGTTTTCGGCAAACTCCACGTCGGCCGCCGCCGCTTCCTCATGCGGAACCTGCGACATCAGATCCGCCCCTGCCTTTGTGCCGATGCGCACGATGAAATGGTGGCGCCCCTCGTGGAGCACTTCGGTGAGCGCCAGGTCGAAGCCCGCAGCAGCTTTGGGGCCCGTGCTCATGGACGCGCAGAAGCACGTGCCGCCCGCCTGCACGCAATCCACCGCGACGATGAATATATTCTCGCGATGCAACTTGTATACGGTATCGACGTAGGGACCCTTCAGAAATACCTTGTCCTGGATGCTCAGGGCATGGAGTTCACACGCGCGCACGCCGATGAAGGCGAACTTCGTGGCCTTGCGCGTCTCCGGCACGATTTGGAAAAGCCCCTCAGAGCGGTGCGCCTGCCACAGACGCATGGCCGGTGGGAAAACAAATTTCTTCCAGGAATGCGGCCCGACCACGAATCCGAATAGCGCGTCGTCCTCGCGACGCTTCAGCCGGTACTTTCCTCCGGCCTGCTCGTCGGTCCAGCCCGCGGGGAGGTCCTTCGTCGAGCCCACATGGTCATACACCACGGCGCCTTCGCGGACGGTGGGACCAAGAACTTCGTAATCCCGCTTGATCAGAACCTGAAGCAATTGGTCCAATTGCTGGGGGTTCAATACAAGGCAATTGTTAAACCGAGGAGCCTTGGGAGTCATCCTCGCTCCCTGCTGCTCCGGGCTGGAGCGTTGCCCGTCGCTCGTGGAAAATCACACCAATAGCACCTGAAGTTTCTATACTCCTTCCTGCTTTTCATTGCAACGGCAGGGGTCACCGTTTCGGATGAGAATTCTGTGGTTGTGCCTAACCACTAGAGAGAAAGAGACAAGGGATTCTCGCGAAAAAATGGGAAAAGAGGAGGAAAGAAGCGAGGATGGGGCGACGAGGGGATCGCAAATTGTGATGCAGATCACTCTTCGCAGTGATGATGACCAAAAACCCTGGATTCTAATGTTTTTGTATTATTGTTCCCTCTCCTTCGATGACGTTAAGTGGAGAGCAACGAATGTCGCACCGTACTTGGTTTGGGTAGGAAAAAGTGGCAATCGGTGCCTCCGCTTTTTCGTGGTTACTTTTGAAAGCGGTCAAGAAGAATCCAGACTCGGGGTGTTTCTGTGGTCCGTGGGGTGTGCCAAAGGAAGTTCTTCACCTGCCTTCTTAAAACGATCGCAATCGTACTTTGTCTGTTTCCCATGAGCCTGCCCTTCGCGTCTACAACTGAGGCAGCACAGCCACAGAGGACCACCACGGTGTCACCGAGACCCGACCTTCTCTTTGTCCAAGCGGAGACAATTCTTGACGGGGATCTGCCGCAACGCTTTCCGAGCGGAAGCCGCATCGCGCGCCTGCCCTCCGAATCCAAACGTCCAGTCGAGTTGACGCCTGAGTTCTTCGCGGCGGCGGACCCGCAAGTCGATTTTAGCGGCGCGAAGATCCTCTTTTCAGCCCGGAAAAATGCTGGCGCGAAATGGCAGATCTGGGAGATGAACGCGGACGGTTCGCAGAAACGTCAAATCACGAACTGCACCGAAGATTGCCTGCGCCCTGCGTATCTCCCGGACGCGGAAATTGTCTTCACTGTGGAGGGCCTGCGGAGTGGACGGCCCGAATCCTATTTAGCGGTTTCCAAGACCGATGGATCACAGATGCATCGCATCACCTTCGGCCCCGGCAATTTCTGGCTGGAAACGGTTCTGCGCGATGGACGCGTGCTCGCTTCCGCTTCCTCTCCTTTGCAGGACACCGAGGCGGCGCGGAAGACGCGATTGCTCTATACCTTGCGGCCGGACGGCGCAGCCCTGGAAGCGCTTCGCTGCGAACACCATTCTTCCGCTAGAAGAGACGACGCTGCGGAACTCGAAGACGGTTCCATCATCTTTGTGAAGAAAGGCAGCGCAAACGGCACATCCGGCGGAACCTTGGCCGAGGTGCGAAAGAATGATCCGGGCGAGTCTGCTGTGGGCGGCCTCGCGCCGAAATATCGTTCGCCCCGGCCTTTGTCCGCGGGCACCGTAATCGTCTCCCGAAACAGTGCACCGCGAGGAGCGTCGCAAGCGAAATTCGACTTGTGCGCCTTCGATCTGAAAAAACAAATGGTCGGGGACGTCATCTTCAGCGATCCAAAGTTATCGAGCATCCAGGCCGTGCCGCTCGTCGCCAATCCGGTGCCCAAGCGATTCTGGAGCACGCTGAATATGGAGTCCAACGCGGGCTACTTCATTTCGTTGAACAGCTATGTCTCGTCGGAAGGCGTAAAGGGGCGATTGGCGGCAGCGATTGCGCGCGTGCGTGTGATCTCGTTGGAAAACACGGGCGCCGGGGAGCGCAGCTTGGGCGAAGCGCCGGTTGAGAAGGACGGATCGTTTTACGTGGAAGTGCCGGCGAACCAACCGGTGCGTTTCGAGCTCCTGGATGCCAACGGGCAAACGATTGTGGCGGAACGCAGTTGGATCTGGACGCGCCCCGGAGAGCAGCGCGGGTGCCCCGGATGCCATGGCGACAAGGCGCTGGCGCCGGAGAACCGTTGGCCACTCACATTGAAGCGTTTTGACACACCGACTGCGCTTTTGGAGAAGAATGATGCGGCAGAAGCAGCACACGCGCATTGAAACCTCGCGCCGCCTTTGTTTGTTTGGCCTGGCGGCGATGGCAGGATTGGCCATTGGATCGCTCGCGCTGGCACAAAAGCCTGACGCACCGGCAAGTGTGCCTGCCGGCAATGGTTCAAAGTACCCCACTTACGAAGATGTAACGGATAAGGCGCACTTGAACTTTGTAAATTCGTTCGGCGAGCAGAAACTCAGCTCGGTGTTGGAATCCGCGGGACAAGGTTGCGCCTGGTTCGACTACAACAATGATGGCCTGCTGGATCTCTACGTTTTGAATGGCCGCTATATCGAGGGCGTTACGGATCATTCCAAACCGGATGGCAAGGACGCCACGAACCACCTTTACCGCAACAACGGCGACGGCACGTTCACCGATGTCACGCAAGAAGCAGGGGTGGGCGGCAAGGGTTTTGCCATGGGCGTGACTGTCGGGGATTACGACAACGACGGCTACGAAGACATCTACGTCACCAACTGGAATTCCTCGATTCTCTACCATAACAACGGCGACGGCACGTTTACCGATGTCACCGAAAAAGCCGGCGTGCAGAACAACCACTGGGGCATCGGCGCGGCGTTTGTGGACTACGACCGCGACGGCAAGTTGGATCTGTTCGTCGGCAATTACCTGAAATTCGATCCGAAAGTCAAAAAGCCTTATTACACGGCGGAAGCGTTTGCCGGCCCGCTCGATTATGAAGGGGACTCGAACCGCCTATTCCACAACAATAACGATGGCACCTTCACGGATGTTTCCGAACGCGCGGGAATCGCGAATCCTCCCGGAAGAGCCATGGGCGTGACGGTGGGCGATTTTGATGGAGACGGCTGGCCGGACATCTATGTCGCCAACGACCAGATGGAAAGCTACCTCTACCACAACAATCATGACGGGACTTTCACCAACGTGGCGCTCGAACAAAACGTCGCGTACGGCACCAATGGCGACACGCCCTCGGCGATGGGGCCCATCTTCGCGGACTATGACAACCACGGCGCGCTGGACCTCTTCGTCTCCGACATGCGCTATCACCGGCTGTTCCGGAATTCCCCCAAGGAAGGATTCTTCATCGACACCACGGCTGATGCGGGCATCGCGCGCGTTGCTGGCCAGTATGTGGGCTGGGGCGACGCCTTCCTGGATTTCGATAATGACGGCTGGAAAGACCTGTTCATCGTCAATGGCGGCCTGCACTGGCTCATCCCGATGGAAGATTCCCTGCTCCACAATAATGGCAATGGGACGTTTACGGACATTTCCGATGAATCCGGGAGCTACTTCAGGACCAAGAAAGTCGGACGCGGCGCGTGCTTCGCCGATTATGACAACGATGGCTACATTGATGCGTTCATCGTCGTTTTGGGCGGCAAGGGTATTCTGCTGCACGCAAAACCTCCGGCGGGCAGCGCGCGAAACCACTGGCTAACGCTAAAACTGACAGGCACGAAGAGCAATCGCGATGGTTTTGGAGCACGCATCGAAGCGGTTGCGGGCAATCTCCGGCAAATGGTGGAGAATGTGCCGCAATCGGGATACCTCTCGCAAAACGACCCGCGGCCGCATTTTGGTTTGGGTTCGCACACGCAAGTGGATCGCCTGACAATTCATTGGCCCAGCGGAATCGTGCAAACGCTCGAAAATGTCAAAGCAGACCAGATTTTGCAGGTTACCGAGCCGGGTGAACGTCAAGCGGCGACTCCTGGAGGTTCGAGCCGGTGAGCGCGAAACTCACAACTCGATTGCGGAGGCTTGGCGCTCTGGCGGGCTCCTTGGTTCTCGCCGGTGCCATTGTGGCCACATTCGGAGTTTCTCGGCTGCATGCCGCACAGGCAGGGGCACAATCCCCAGCAAGTGTTTCTCAAGAGAATTACCTTACGCCGGTGGAATTGAAATTCTCCTATGATGGCACGAAACTCTACGTCGTTTGCGAAGACGATGATTCGTTGCTGGCCGTGGACGTGGCTTCGCGGCGCGTGGTCGCGAAGGTGAAGGTGGGCCACAAACCGAAAGACGTTGCCGTTTCGCCGGACGGCCGCATGCTTTACGTTTCCAATGAATGGGACGACACCGTCAGCGAAATCGATGCCGCGAGCTTTACGTCGCGCCGGACATTTGCGACGGGTTGGGGCCCGGTGGGAGTGACAACCGATCGCACCGGCAAAGTCCTGTACGTCGCCAACAGCATTGGGAATGACGTGTCGCTGTTGGATCTGACCAGCGGAGCGGAGATCAAGCGGCTGGCGTCGTGGCGTTCACCGCACAATTTGTCGTTGTCTAGGGACGGGCGACGCGTGTATGTTGCGAACCTGCTGGGGCAACCGGGCTCTCCCAATGAGCCGCCGGTTTCTGAATTGATGGTGATTGATACAGCAAAACAGCGGGTGGCTGAGCGCATCGAGATTCCGGGGGTGCTGGAATTGCGCCACATCGCCGAGGCGCCGGGACCCAGGGGCGGGTATCTCCTGGTGCCGTTTATGCGGCCGAAGAATTTGAACCCGCTGGTTCAGGTGGCGCAAGGCTGGATTCTGACACATGGGATGGCGGTTGTGCGCGCCGCTGGAACGAATGGCACAACGCAGCCGAAATCCAGTGTGACCCAAATTCTACTGGACGACGTCGACCAGTACTTCGCGGGAACGAACGGCGTGGCGTTCACGCCGGATGGGCGGCACGCGTTGGTGACCTCTTCCGAAGCCGACACGGTCTCGGCGATCGATACGGCAAGGCTGGAACGCCGGCTGCACCAGGTGCCCGCCGGGGAGTTGGCGAACCGGCTGGATTCGGCGAAGGAAATTGTGGAGCGCCGTCTGGAAACGGGAGCGAACCCCATGGCTATTGCGATCTCCCCTGACGGACGGTTTGCGTATATCGTAAACCGCTTGAGCGATAGCCTGACGGTAGTGGACGTTCCGCGCTTGCAGGTGCACGGAACGATTGATCTCGGCGGCCCGAAGCAGTTGACGCAATTGCGCCGCGGCGAGCAGATGTTTCATGCCGCGCGCTTCTGTTTCCAAGGGCAGTTTGCCTGCGTCACCTGCCACCCCGACAACCATATCGATGGCGTCGCGTGGAATCTGGAAACACCGCAGTTGGGGCGCGACCGCGTGGCCAATCGCACTTTGCGAGGAATTGCGGAGACGGCGCCGTTCAAGTGGAACGGCCACAATCCCGACCTGGAAACGCAGTGCGGGCCGCGCATCGCCAAGTTCCTGTTTCATTCCGAGGGTTTCAACTCCACGCAATTGGCGGACCTCGTCGCTTTCATCAAATCCATCCCGCTGCCGCCCAATCGCCATCTTGCCGCCAATAGCGAGTTGACGCCGGCGCAGGAACGCGGCCGGGCGATCTTCTTCCGGAAGAATTGCGACACCTGTCACCCCCCGGCAACGCACTACACCGCAAAAACGAGCTTTGACGTGGGCACAGCCAATCAGTACGACACCTCGGGGTTATTTGACGTGCCCCAGCTTGACCGTGTCTACCAGCGGCCTCCTTATATGCACAGCGGCGAGGCGAAGTCGCTCGAGGAACTCTGGACAATTTATAACCCCCAGGATAAACACGGCGTGACTTCGGACATGTCCAAGGAAGAATTGAACGATTTGATTGAGTTTTTGAAATCTCTATAGAGAGCAGCTTTTGGCGCAGATGGAGAGTACGTGGGTTTTGAGATGAACATGAAGGACCAACAGAGGTGGCGCTGGTTGCCGGGAGTGGTGGGGTTCCTGGTTGTGCTGGCACCCGCATGCGCTCAAAAGCCACCCCTTTATACACATTGGGAAAACTACACCACGGCAAATGGCATGCCTGACGAAAAGGTCCTGAGCGTCGCGGTGGACGGCGACCGCGTCTGGGCGGGTACGGAGAACGGCCTGGTCCTGATCGAGAAGGGCAAGATCCAGAAAGTCTATAAGCCGGAAGACGGTCTCGCGAACCGCGTGGTCACGGGCATTGCGGTGGACCCGGCCTCCGGTGATGTCTGGCTGGCGACGTTCGGCGGTCTGAGCCGCCTTTCGGGAGGGCTATTCCACAATTACACGAATCTGACCAGCGGACTGGCGAACGACATCACTTATGGCGTGGCCATTCAGGATGAGTACGTGTGGGTGGCGACCACGGCTGGCACCAACCGCTTCAATACGCATACAGGGGAATGGTCCATCTTCAGCGAGAAAAACGCACCCTTTGTTGAACCCTGGTCCTACGGCATCGCGGTCGCCGAGAAAAAAGTGTACGTGGCCATCTGGGGCGGCGGCATCCTCGAGTACGACATTGCCGGCGGTTATTGGAAGCCGTACACGGACCCTGACGGAGAGATGGAAATTGTGCTGTTCAAAAACCAGGGATTGATTCACATCATTGTCAGCAATATTGCCTGGAACAAAGACTCCCAGATGTTCTGGGCGTCCACCTACTTTGGACTCAGCGGATATGACGGACGTAACTGGCACAACTACCTGTCCATGGACAGCGGCCTGGCTTCCGACTTCATCAATGCAGCCAAGTCTCGCGGCGATGATGTCTGGTCCTGCACCGACAAAGGCCTGAGTTATTTGAACTTCAAGACCAACACCTGGGTCACCTACCGGCCCAACGCAAAAACCGGACGCGGAGAGATCGTCATTACCGGTCCGGACAAAAAAGTGACCACGATGGAAACGCCCACTTCTCTCGCTCACAACTACATCCTGAATATGGATTTCCAGGGCGACGATATTTGGGTGGCCACAGCGACGGGTCTGAGCCACGGCATTAGGGAATTCACTCGTGAATCCAACAAGGAAGGGAAAGTCCATGAGCACACCACAGCTAGCCGTTGAACCGATCGAGGAGGAAACGGAAGGCGTCACTAAGAAGGCCATCACCAACCACTCTGTGTTGAACGAGGCCTTCGATTACGCGAGGCCGTCTTCGTTCTCGCGCGGCCTGCGGTTGGACATCAAGGGAGTCACCATTCTCCTGATCTCCGGCACGGCCAGCATTGATGAGAACGGCAGGACCGTGCATGAAGGCGATTTCCGCGCGCAGACCCTGCGGACCTACCAGAACATCACCGGGCTGCTGGCATCGGAAGGCGCAACCTGGAAGGATGTGGTCCGCACCACCTGCTACCTGCGCGACATCGAGCGCGACTACGCCGCCTTCAACGAAATCCGCACGCAGTTTTTCAAGGATCAAGGATTGAATCCGTTGCCGGCTTCCACCGGCATTCAGGCCATTCTCTGTCGGCCGGACCTGCTCGTCGAGATGGAAGCGATGGCCATCTTCGACGCCAGCAAGCGGTAGCACAGGCTGCTCGATTAAGGATTGCCTGTGGCAACCCCGGGCCACGGACCAGACAGGCAGGCCGAATCCGCAAGGGCTCACCTGTTTCGGGAGAACGAGAAGTCGCGGAAAGGTAGATTCCGATGAAGATCGCAGGGATTGTTCGACTAGAAGATATTTCCAGGCTCTGCCCGCTAATCAGCCGCGCAACCGATAGCTTTCAGGGCCAAGATTCAGGGACCCGGCCAGTACAGGTCGGCCGAGCCCGTTTCGGCGGGCCCCGGCCGGTGGTGATTGCGGGTCCGTGCTCGGTCGAGAGCTACGAGCAGACCCTCGAAGTGGCGCGCGCGGTGAAGGCGGCCGGCGCGGACATGCTCCGGGGCGGCGCGTTCAAGCCGCGAACTTCGCCGCACGATTTTCAGGGACTTGGCCTGGAGGGCCTGCGCATTCTGCGGGAAGTGTCCCGGCAGACGGGGCTGCCGGTGGTCACCGAGGTGATGGACGCCCGGCAAATCGAGCAAGTGGCCGAACACGCCGACATGCTGCAAATCGGGTCGCGCAACATGCAGAACTACACCTTGCTGGTGGAAGCCGGCCGCAGCGGCAAACCGGTGCTGTTGAAACGCGGCATGGCGGCAAATCTTTGCGAATGGCTCGGCGCGGCGGAATACGTCGCCAAGGAAGGAAACTTCAATATCGTGCTGTGTGAGCGGGGGATCAAAGCGTATCCCGCCGGTGAATACTCGCGCTACGTCCTGGACTTGAACGTCATTCCCGCGGTGCAGGAATACACCTTCCTGCCGATTATTGTGGATCCGAGCCATGCCACGGGTGTGTCCGCCATGGTCGAGCCAGCCAGCCGCGCCGCGGTGGAATTTGGATGCCACGGATTGATCATCGAAGTGGCCAGCGACCGGCCCGGTGCGGCCAAGCCCTTGTGCGATGCAGCGCAAGCCATTGGTCCCGCGACGTTGGCGAGGATTGTCGAATTCGTGGCTGCCCACAGCGATGAGCCGCTGAAGGTGAGTGCCCATGCTGTCTGAAGTTGCCTGGCAAATCGCGCGCAGGATTGTCTTCGCGGGAGTTCCCTTCTTCTGCATGTTGGTCCCCTCCGCGCTGCCGCAATCGGCGGAGCCGCAGAAACCTGCCAGCGAAGCCCCGTCCACACATCGCTATGCCAACATGCCGGACGAAGCCGTTCCCTATGGAAAGTTCACCAAGCCGTACAAGGAATGGTACGTGGATAAAGACACGCTCGATTACTTCGGAGCGGCCCGGGAACGAGTAGTGCCAGAGATCGCAGCATCGAAGACGGTGAACATCGGATTTCTTGGCCCGCTGGAAAACAACTATGAAGCGCCGTACGGGCAGGCCATGCTGCACGGCGCGCAGTTGGCAATCGAGGAAGCCAACGCCCGCGGCGGCTATGGCGCAAGCGCAACATCGCATGGCAGGCCCTATGATTTGAAAGTTCACAATGACTCGGCACAATGGGGCGCTTCGTCCACGGAAGCAGTAAAGATGCTTTTCGACGAGCACGTAGTCGCGGTGCTGGGTAGCGTGGACGGCGCATCCACGCACATTATGCTGCGCACGTCTCTGAAGCTGGAATTCCCCATCATGGATACAGGCACCACCGACCCGACGGTAACGGAAACGCGCATCCCTTGGCTGATGCACACTTTTCCTGACGACCGGCAGCAGGGGTACGCGCTGGCCGACTATGTCTTCAAAAAGATGAAACTCAAGAAAATCGGAGTGTTACGCACGCAATCGCGGTATGCGCGCATCGGCGTCGAAAAATTCTTTGACGAGGCCAAACGCATGGGCCGCGTGCCTCCGCTCGAAGTGAAATTCGAGCGCGGCGACCAGGATTTTTCCACGCAGCTCCGCATGTTGCAGAACGCCCACATCGATGGCCTGGTGATCTGGGGCGAGGCGCCCGATGCCGCGCGCATTCTGAAGCAGATGCGTTCTATGGGGATGAAGCAGCCGGTTTTTGGCTCCAGCCGCATGGCTTATCCCGCGCTGCTCGAGATAGCCGGAAGCGCCGCGGAAGGCGTGGTTACCACCTGTCCGCTGGATCCCACGCGCACGGATCCGCAATGGCAGGAATTCCAAAAAAACTATCAGGCAAAATTCAAGGAAGAGCCCGATGCTTACGCCGCGTATGCCTACGATGGAATGAGCATCCTCATCGCTGCCATCGAGAAAAAGGGGCTCAACCGCGGAAAGATTATGGACGGCCTCCGCGAGTATTACGGCAAGTTCTATGACGGCGTGGGTGAGCGCGAAGAATTCGACTACACCTTGAACAACATTGCTCCCCTTGCGCTGGCCAAAGTGGAAGGCGGAAAATTTGTCTATCTGCCGGCGCAACGCCGCGAGTCCAGCGCTGCGCACCCGGGGGCTGGAGCGCCCTGATGGCAGCGGTCGTATCAGCGGGCCGCTGCTTCCACAGACGGGGCCGTTCCGCGCGGCCACTGGTTGCATCTTTGGTGCGATGCACAGCGATCTTACTCCTGGGCATGGCTGCTTTCCCCCATTCTGCTGTGGCCCAGGACGCAATCACTCCGCAGACTCCCTACGCAACTCTCGACCGCAACGGCGTCGCTTATCGCGGGCCTGGGCGCGAAAGCGCTGCCGATCTTCCGGGCGCAACCGTGAAGATCGGCCTCCTCCTTCCGCTTCAAGGCGCAAGTGCGGCCGAGGGCCAGTCTCTACTGGCAGCCGCGAACATGGCGCTGGCGGAGGAAGAGGCCGCGGGGACGCTCGCAGACGGGCGTCATTTGGCGCTCGCGGTGCGCAACCAGGCGGAACAATGGGGGCAGGCCAGCAGTGAAATGGTCCAGTTGATCGCCGAAGAGCGCGTTGCGGTGCTGATTACCTCTTCTGACGGCAATATCGCGCATCAGGCGGAGCAGATCGCCAACAAGATTGGCATCCCGATTATCACGCTGGCCAGCGACGCGACGTCCACGCAAATCAACATCCCTTGGATTTTTCGTCTGGGACCCAGCGATGAGGACCAGGCGCGCGCCATTGCTTCGCAAATTTATCAAGCCGGGCTCGCGAAGAAACTTTTGCTGCTTGTGGAATCGGATCATGACGGCAGAGTTGGTGGGGATGAATTCGAGAAAGCCGTGAAACATTTTCACGGAACTCTGCCCGAGCGCTGGGAGATTTCTTCCTCGACCCCGGACCTAGAAGCGATTGCTGCGCGGGCCCGGGCAAGTGCGCCGGATACGGTTGTTCTTTGGACGAGCTCGTCGTTGGCCGCGCGACTTCTTGCACTACTTGGCGCAAACAACTTCGCGCGACCGATTTATCTGTGCCGAAAGGCCACCGCGTCCGTTGCAAGCAATGCGTTTGACCTCGCCGATGGCGGGACGCGTGCCCCGAGCGGCCTTTCGCAAGCCACTTGGGTAACGGCTTCGCCCGCGGGCGCAACGCGCAGTGACACACTTGCCTTCCAGGAACACTATCGTGCGAAGACCGGCGCTTGGCCAAGTTTCGCAGCGATGCAAACGTATGATGCCGTGCATTTGGTGGCACAGGCGTTGCGCGTGGCCGGAGCCAACCGCTCCCGCCTGCGAGACTATTTGGCCGCGGGCCATCCATTCGCTGGCGTCAGCGGAGCCATTGTGTTCGATCCCGCCGGCAACTCGCTCGGCGACACCCATTTGATTCGCATCGCGTCCACCAGCAGACCACCCGCTCTGTGAACACGCTTTTCTTGTGCCGGCGCGTTTCATGCCGCTGTCTTTCTTGTAATAATTGTTGCGACATGCGCGTGTGCGCCAAAGGCAGAGCGGTGGCGCTCCAGACGGTTTCGGGAGGCATACCATGGGTTCCAGGCTGAGCGGTAAAAGCGCCATCATCACTGCCGCGGGCCAAGGCATTGGCCGCGCCGCATCGCTACAATTCGCCGCGGAAGGCGCGCGCGTTCTGGCCACCGACATCAACGAAGCGGCACTCGCCAAGCTGGTGGCCGATGCACCTGCCATTCAGACAGCGCGCTTGGATGTCACCGATGCGGAAGCCATACGGCAATTCGCAGCCTATCATCCTGCGCCAGACATCCTGTTCAACTGCGCCGGCTGGGTGCATCAAGGCACGATCCTGGATTGCGACGAAGCAGCATGGGAGAAGAGCTTCGACCTGAACGTGCGCTCGATGTACCGCCTCATTCGCGCCTTTCTGCCCGCCATGATCCAACGCCGCAGCGGCAGCATCATCAACATGGCCTCGGTCGCATCCAGCATCAAGGGAGCGCCCAACCGCTTTGTGTACGGCGCCACCAAAGGCGCCGTGATCGGCTTGACGCGTTGCCTGGCAGCCGATGTCACCCAGCACGGGATTAGAGTCAACGCCATCTGCCCCGGAACCGTGGACACGCCCTCCCTCGAAGAACGCATCAATGCGAACGCGGATCCCGTGGCGGCCCGGGCGGCCTTCATTGCCCGCCAGCCGATGGGACGCATCGGCACTGCGGAGGAAATCGCCCATCTGGCGGTTTACCTCGCCTCCGACGAATCTTCCTACACCACCGGCACAATTCACATCATTGACGGCGGCTGGAGCAATTAGCCACGCAGCCTCCCTCTTTCTTCTGTAGTGGCCGGTCTTTAGACCGGTTCTTGGGTTTTTCTTGCCCCGTAGGGGCACGATAAATCGTGCCCGCGGCCCCGTGCGCCGCTCTTGACCCTCTCCGTCTCCGTCTTCCCACTGCGCTGTTGCACGTGCAAACAATTGCATCGCGCGCGAATAGGAAATGCCAACGTCCCGACATTCTTTCGTTAATCTGTGGGCCACCCCGCAACCCTCCTGCCCGTGCGCTTGCTGTGGAGCGCACCCTGTGGTTGAATCTGACGAAGGAGATACCCTTGCGGCCACTGCCCGCGCTCGTTGCGGACTTTCTGAGCGGAAAGCGTATCGCCGTCGCGGGCGTATCTCGCGGGCGAGATACCGCCGCGAACTCCGTGTTCGACAAACTGCGCAAGTCCGGCTACGAGGTGTTTCCCGTCAACCCAAACGCCTCCGAAGTCGAAGGCGCAAAATGCTATCCCGACCTCGCCAGCATACCCGGCGATCTGGATGGCCTCATCATCGCCACGCACCCCAACGTCTCGGAGCAAGTTGTTCGCCAAGCCGCCGCCCGGAACGTCAAGCGTATCTGGTTCCACCGCTCCTTTGGCCAAGGGAGCGTGTCGGCGGCGGCCACGCAGGAGTGCGCGCGTGCCGGCATATCGTGCATCGTGGGAGGCTGCCCGCTGATGTATTGCGAGCCCGTTGATTTCGCGCATCGCTGCATGTGCGCCTGGCTCCGCTGGACAGGAAAAGTTCCCCGCTGAGCCGTCCGCGACGCCCTCTATCCATCGAGACTGCTATCCCCCCACCGTGAATCGCAGCCAGATCACCAAGGCTGCGCCGTCCGCACGCCTCCAGAAAATCGTGAGCGCAAAGGGCACACACCCTCGCAGACCACCGGTATGGTGCCCGGCGTTAGAGCGAGCGCAGGAAATCGATGAGTTCCTGCTGCTGCGCTTTCAGCTTATTGAAATGTTCGATGACCTTGTTTGCCTCGCTGCCTTGGCTCCGGTGATCCCGAATGGCCTCCACCAGGTTGGTTGTCCGTCCATCATGCAGAAAGAAGACGCGTTGACCCACGCCCCAGAGGGGAGCAGTTCGGAACTCGTCGGGTCCGGCCGCGCCTTGCGTGATTCCGTCGGCAAGCCCTTTGCCCATGTGGTGCACCAGAAGGTCCGAGTAAAGATTCGCCGTTTGATTGGAAAGCGCAGCGCTCGGGCTGGTCGAGGATCCGCTCGCAATCTTTGCGCCCGTGGTAAATGAGGGTGTATGGCAGTGGACACAGCCAATGGTTGCAAAAATGGCGCGTCCTTTCTCGCTGGACGGTGTGGCGGGAGCCGGAGCGGGCGGGGCCAGCATCCGCATGAAGTTAGCAAAGCCTTCGATGTCGGAGATGACTGCCGTGTTGGGATTGCCGGTGCTCGCGGGAGTGGGTGTGAAGTTGAGGGTGTCCTCAGGCGTGGCGTTAAAAAGGCAGCCCGGCGTTTCGTCCCTCTCCTGCGGGAAAAGTTCGTTCGTGATTCCCATCTCGACGTTGTAAGCCTCGCCCGCAAACATCAGCAGCGATTTGTTTTGCGCCTTCCATCCGAATCGCGTGATGGTCCCATCGTTTGCGCTAAGGTTCACATTCCCACCCAGGTGAGCGTTCGCGTGCCCGGAAATGCCCATTGCCGACTTTTCCGATGCGTTGGATTTCATGTTCGCCAGGATGGCCGAGTCCGGAATCGCTTCGATGAGCCCCGCCCCAAACACGGGAGTCGGGATGCGGAAAATAACGTTTGGATTCCCCCCTTGGCCCGTAAGCGCATTTCCCGCGGGCAGGAAGTCGGGTTGCGCGATGTTGCAACCGGGAGCGTCCGTTCGCCCGGTAATCACGAAGAGATCGTGCACCGAGCCGTCACTGACTCCGTTGCTCGTCTTGAACCGCGCTTCGCGAACCGGACCATTTTGTGTGATGAACCAGGGCACCGTGTTCTTTGCCCCATTCAAGGTGGCCACGGCGATCATGGGGTTTTGCACCGGGCTCGTTCCCCCTGGCCCCGGCTGCGAGTGACAAGACAAACACTGGTTGGAGTTGAAGCGGGGTCCCAGGCCATTGTTCGTCCCATTGGTCACGGTCTCGATTTCCGCAAACCTCGCCAGCCCATCCTGGAAGAACGTCGTCTCGTCCGCAGTTAGACCCTTCAGCGGAGTGCCGGCACCCGCCGGGCCTCCCCGCACGCCCGGGTCCACGGGAGCCTTTTTGGATTGACCGAAAGTGTGGACGCCCATGGTTAAAGCCACAGCCACGATTCCAGCGAAGCTCTTGCACACAATTCCCCGCAGTGTTATCACGATGACTCTCCTTGAGCTGGGAATCCTGGCATTGTACACCCTGTCGAGCTATCGTCCACCTGGGAACGCAAAAGATCGCAGACGGCGGCTTGCGCGGGCCTAGCGCGCGGGGGCAACTTCGGGTGGCCTACCCTTTGCGCTTTCTGCAAAGGGTAGGCGTCGGCAGCGGCAACGCAGGAGTGTGCGCGAGCCGGCATATCCTGCATCGTGGATGGCTGCCCGCTGATGTATTGTGAGCCCATTGATTTCGCACATCGTTGCATGTGCGCCTGGCTTCGCTGGCGAGGCCAAGTCCCCCGCTGAGCCAGCCGCGCTGCGTCCCACGCCCAGGTTGGTTTCAGTTGCCTACCTCTTTGCCGCCCGCCGTTGTGATACTATCCAGTTAAGTAAACTCTAGGGAGATAAAGCAAAATCTGTCGTCCCTAATATGCGCAAACCTAAGAAAACCCATCCTCCACCTGCCGCACCGGTAGGTCAGCCTTTGATTTCCCGCTACGTCCTAGGAAATATGTTCAATCTACTCCGACGATTCGGCGGGACGATAGTCATCTGGTCCTGCATCGCCTACCTGGGCCACGAGGCCAGAGAGGTCCTGATTGCCTACGCTGGCAAATCGTCTTTTGCAGACCTCACATTCAGATTGCTGGCTCAAGTCAGTATCGTTTGGGAACTAAGCCTGACCCTGGCGGGATTTTCAGTTACCCTATATCTTAGAGAGCGAAACCTGCATCGAAAGACTAGGGAACGTCTCACGGCTCGGATTACACAGTTGGAGTTGAAGATCGATCCAAGCAGAACCTCCAGCCTACTCACGCCGGAGGGACTAACCAGAGAGGAGGACCGATGATAGGAGTTCCTGAAATAGCTAGGTTTCTCCAATCCGCAGTGTGCATCGCACTTCTCGGACTTGTGTTACTCAAATTCTGGTCCGACGCCCGTCTGGATGCATTTAGGCAAGAAATGTTTATTGTCAGGGACGAGCTGTTCGACTACGCCGCTTCCGGCAAAATCGAGTTTGATAGTCCTGCTTATAGGCTCTTGCGTCAAATGATGAATGGCTACATCAGATATGGGCACCAACTCACCTTTTTCCGAATCGCCCTGACCATGATCAGGATAAGACTCGTGGACGGAGGCTCGGTACAAGACTGGTCGGTGAAATGGGATCGAGCGCTCAAGAACTTGCACGAGGAGGAAGTGCGGGAAGAAATGGCCAGTTTTCATGAGCGTGCCATGCAGTGTGCTGCGAAACGAGTCGTATTTGGCTCGCCCTTACTAATTGTCGTTAGTGGTTTCGGGGTCGCTGTTCTACTCCTGCGTGAGGGATGGAAAAATCTGGCCCGAATTTTTGCAGTAGCTCCGACCTTGACGTTCTCACACGTCTTTGACCCGCGCGTCATCGAGAGCGAAGCAGCGGCGACTGCCGTTGCTTAGCAGCAGATGGCGCGGCCCTGAGTTCCAAGATCCGGCGTGGATGGGCTTCGTTGTTTGGCTCTATACGAGTGGGCCGATTCGGAACGAGGGGCGAGCATGATTCGGGGGCACGATGGATCGTGCCTCTTACCGCAGACCGGCAGCGCCGTTTCCCAATTTCGCTCTTCGCGTTTCGTTTTTCGAGTTTCGCTCTCCGCGGTGCGCGGCTACTTGCGGGCTGCGCTGTACAGTTCCGTCGCCTTGTCCCAATTCACCACATTCCACCAGGCGTCAATGTAATCGCCGCGCAGATTCTGATACTTCAGGTAATAGGCGTGTTCCCAGACGTCCAGGCCCAGCACGGCCTTGCCTCCGGTAAAGTACTGCGTGTCCTGGTTCGGCGTGGAATCGATGGCCAGCTTGCCATCCTTCACCAGCAGCCAGGCCCATCCGGAGCCGAACCGCCCCAGGCCCGCGGCTTTGAACTTGTCCTTAAATCCGGCGAAGGAACCAAAGCCCGCGGTGATGGCTGCAGCGAGATCACCCTTGGGCTCGCCGCCTCCGCCCTTCTTCATCAATTGCCAGAAGAGCGAATGGTTCCAATGGCCGCCGCCATTGTTGCGGACGGCCATCCGAATATTCTCCGGCACGCTGTCCAGGCCCTTGAGCAGGTCATCGATGGACTTGGCCTGCAGGTCGGTATGACCTTCCAGCGCCTTGTTCAGGTTGGTGACATAGGCGCCGTGATGCTTGTCGTGATGGATTTGCATGGTCTTGGCGTCAATGTAGGGTTCGAGTGCGTCAAACGAGTACGGCAAAGGGGGCACTGTGAATGCCACGGGATTGTCCTCCACATTTAGATTGAGATTGAAATCCGACCTGGTTTCCGCTTGCAACAGACCTGGAGCTGCCTTGCCCGCCCCGAGCAGGCCAGCACCGACAATGCCACTGCTAACGAGAAACTTGCGGCGATCCATGGAAACTCCTCAGCCTCGGTGGGCGCTTCAGCTTGCGCGTGGGATTATAGCGCCCCAGCCGTCGCGGCTCAACCGAACGGAGGGATCCCGCCGGCCGAACCTCGACACTGGCATTGCGTCTTATTGGATGCGTCCCAAGGCCCATCGGGCAGAGTCCGCGATCGCGGATTCCGCCGATTCTGCCAGCCTGTGCAAAAGCGCAAGAATCGGCCCGCGTTCGGGAGCATCCGGCGCAAGCCTGGTGTTGCCCAACGCAATGCAGGCGTTGCGCACCAACCCTTTCCACTTGGTGCGCTTCATGGCGCTCCCGCGGAAGGCTTCGCGAAACTCCTCCTCGCTCATTCCCGCAAGCCATTCCAGACGCGGCTCGAAGAGCGATTCACCCGCAAATAGGAGTCCGAGACGCCCATGCTCCCCGGGCGCTGCTGCTTCTGCTTCGATTCGTACATGTGCAGAGGTTGCTCCGCATCCCCCACGCGGCTGGAATTCCGCCAAAGTTGTCACGGGCGCCTTGCGATTGAACGGGCAAACATCCTGGCAGATATCGCAACCGTACACGTGCCTGCCCATGGCTTCGCGAAATTCTTCCGGGATATTTCCCCGCAATTCGATGGTCAGATACGAGATGCAGCGCCGCGCATCCAGCACGTACGGCTCAACCAGCGCTCCCGTCGGGCAGGCGTCCAGACATTGCCGGCAGTTTCCGCAAAGATCGGCAGGCGGCGCTTCCGCCGGTGCCAGCGACGGAGCCAAGTCCAGCGAAGTGAGGATCATGCCGAGAAAAAACCACGAGCCCAGCGATTCATTCAGCAACAGCGTATTTTTGCCGAGCCAGCCCAGCCCCGCGTACTTGGCGAAAATCCGTTCGGCCACCGGCCCGGTGTCGGCGTACGCGCGTGTGGCAAACGGCTCCGGGAATCTTTCCCGGAGAGAAGCGGCCAGTGCGTTGAGCTTTTCCCAAAGCACTTCGTGATAGTCGCGCCCCCAGGCGTATCGCGAAATCCAGCCGCGCGGCTCGCTGGTCTTGGTCTCAGCGGCGTCCACAGAATAGGGAAAGCCGGTGTTGTAATTCAGCGCGCAGACAATCGCGCTTCGCAAATTCTCCTGAACGACCGCGGGATTCCGCCGGCGCGGATCTTCCAGGTAGCGCATCTCCCCGGCGTAGCCCCGCGCGAGCCATTCCTCAAAATGCGCCAATTCAGGAAACGCCTCCACGCGCACTACGCCGCAAAGATCAAATCCCAACTCCTTGGCGCGTCTTGTGATCCAGGCAGTATCCGCGGCAGAAGCCATGCCTTCGATTGTGCCCCAAGCGGAGCGTCGGTTTGAAGGGCGCGGCGAAAGATTCAGGAGGAGGCGGCTTTAGCGATCGCGGGCGTTTCCCGGCGCCAGGGTTTATGCCGCTGGTAGGAGCGGGCAAGTTCCAGGAAGATGCCGATGTCGCGGTCCAGGTCGGAATTGGTGCCGTCAAAATAGAAATTGCGGATAGGGATGCCGGCGTGGTCGCGGCTGATGCGCGGATAAACCGCCTCGCCAACAATGCCATTCATGCAGGTGAACGGGCTGATATCAATGACGCCATCCAGCCCCTTGCGCGCGAAATAGACGGCCTTGCCGACGTTCACAACCATTTCGCCGTTTGCGCCCAGCGCCGGCAAGTAGGGTTCCGCGCCATCGAGAACCACCTGGATGTCATGCGGCTCTTCGTAGCCGCGGAAATCTTCCTTGAACATCTCCAGCAAACTGTGTTCGTCCTTGCGCTGGATGTAGTTGCGGAGATGCGCTTCGGCTGCCTCCATGGAAATACGCCGGCCATAAAGCTTCAATCGGCGGTGCTGGTCGGCATTCGTGTACCAGATCCATTCGGAGAAGTCGTTCAGCCACACTTCCGCGCCCGCAGATTCCAGGCGCCGGACCAGTTCGTTGTTGCTGAATTCGTTCAGGCGGCAAAAGATTTCCCCCACAACTCCGATCAGCGGTTTGCCGCCATCAAATTGCACGGGCAATTTGCGGAACTGTTCACGCGCCTTCAGGAGGCACCCGCAAAGCGCCTCCATCTGCTTGTCGAAACTGGGGTAGGTAACCTCCAGAACTTTGCAAAGTGCCCGAAGGCTTTCTTCGAAGGCGGCGTCGGCGGAGCCCTCCGTCACTTCATACGGCCGTGACTTCAGCAGGAGCTTCAACAAAATATCGGCCGCGACAACCGCGCGCCACACCCCCCTCGTGAAAAGCGTCGAGGATTCTCCGAAGTCACTGTAGCCTTTTTCGGTGCTGGGCTGAAAGATCATCACCTCGGAATAGCCGGTCTGCGTCAGGACACTCTTCAGATACGGCGCGTATTGTCCGAAGCGGCACGGTCCGTGCCCCGTGACCATGAAGAACGCGGTCTTTTTTGGATCGAATCCTGGCTTTTCCGTAATCTGCAGGAAATCTCCCAGCGTCACCTTCAGCGGATAGCACTCATCCCCGCTGGAGAATTTTGCGCCCAGATCCAGCGTCCGCGGGTTGGAGCGAGGCGTGACTTCCGCATCGACGCCCAGCGAGCGCAGCACGGCCACGAGCGCCCGCGCGCTGCCTTCCACCATCCGCGGCACATATATCTTTTTCCCGTAGAGCGGATGCGAGTGCGAAATCGTCCGCGAATTCTCTACTGGGTGTTCGTGCATCGCAGCAGCCCCTTGCTGTCGAGATACGCTTCGCAGCGTGTCAGGTAGCCGGCGTCGTTGCCGTGACCATCAAACTGCAGCACCAGGAACGGCACCTTCGCCACATCCCGCAGGTAGTGCTTGATAAAGGAGTCCGGCCCGCATTTGAAATTCGTGATGTAAATGATGTGCATGTTCGAGTGCGCGCTGGCGAAGCGCCCCGCCTCCAGGATACGCCGCCCGGAATGCCAGAACATGTTGGGGTGCAGATCGTCCGTGGCGTGCTCATCCAGCGGTAGAAAATCGAGTGGCAGGACATTCACGCCGTAGAGATCCCGCAATTTCCTCGGGATATCGCAATTTCCGTTGCGGTCATAAATGTTGTAGGGGCGCCCGATCAGCAAAACCGCGGGCTCGCCCGTGGCGCGCAGCGTGGCGCACGCCTGGTGTCCCTCTTCGATCAGGCGTTCGTTGAAGCGCGCCTGCGCGAAGTAAGCCGCCTCCGCTGCCTGGTCGCTTTGCCGCCGGCTGACGCCCAGACGCTCGAAACATTGTGCGAGCTGGCGTTTCACGTGTTTGCGGCCGGCTCGAAAATAGAGTGTGGGTGCAAGAAACCGGTCGGCGAAGGCCTCGAACTCCGGCGCGGAACGCACCACATAAGGCAGCGTCTGATTCCAGGGGCAGAGGTGCGAAGCGACCGAGGATTCCGGCGCCTCCATGTCCATCACATTCGGCAGAAGCACAAATTCCACCGCCGGGCGTTCCTCCGTGCCGTGCAGCAGGGAATGCACGTGTCCATGCGCGATCTGCACGGGAAAACAAGGTTCCGCAATGCTGAGTTCCGCGCCGCGCGTGGCAATGCGCGAATCCGTCACGCCGGAAAGCACCACCTCAAGGCCAATGCCCTTGAGGTAGGTTTGCCAGAAGGGAAAGCGGTCGTGGAAATACATCGCTTGCGGGACGCCCACGCGAAGTCTGCCATTGCCCGCGCCAGACGCCGCATCGCGATAGCCCTCGCGCAGCAGCCGGTCGTACAGCGCCATCAGGTCGTCAATCACCGGCCGCCGCTCGGTGCGCGCGCGCTTGCGGAATTTGTCGGAGCACTTGTCGCCCCAGTAGGTTTTGCGTCCCTCGACGGTAATCTCCTTCATGTCGCAATAGTTGGAGCAGGCCTTGCACACAAACTCACGCGTCTCAAAACTGGCGCGGTTCAAATCAAATCCACGAAACGTCGAAATCGACTCGGGGGGCTTCGTCAAAGTCAGCGTGCCCACGGAAGCGCTTGCCGATCCGGCCGCCGCGGCGAAGGCTCTCACCGGCAGGCGCCTTTGCACGCGCTCTTTCGCATGTATCACTTGCTGCGCGATCAGGGCCATGCCGATGGCCCCGATGATCCCGTTGTGCGGCGGCACGATGATGCGTTTCCCCAGTAGCTGCGAAAACGCCGCTGCCACCGCATCGTTGTACGCCGTGCCTCCCTGAAAATAGATCACCTTGCCGATCTTGCGGTCACGGACAACGCGGTTCAGATAGTTCATGGCCACCGAATAGGCCAAGCCCGCCGCGAGATCGCCCACCCGGCTGCCGCGGGACATCCAACCGGTGACGTCGCGCTCCATGAACACGGTGCAGCGCTCGCCCAGTCGCGCCGGGGCCGTCGAAGCCATGGCCTTCGCCGCGAATTCATCCTTGATCTGGATGTCCATGCGCTCGGCCTGTTCTTCAAGGAAGGAGCCCGTGCCCGCGGCACAAGCCTCATTCATCGCGAAATCCACAACCACGCCATGGTCAATGGAGATGAATTTGGAATCCTGCCCGCCAATTTCAAAGATGGTGTCAACCTCGCCCGGCTCCTCACCTTCTTCCAACGCGGCGCCGGCGCGGTTCTTCACGAGTTTCTCGTGCACGTAAATCGCGCCGGTCTTGTGCGCGGTGATTTCGTCGTTGACCGTGTCCGCGCCAACCAACTCGCCGATCAGTTCGCGTCCTGATCCGGTGGTGCCCACTCCTCGCACCACAATCCGATCCCGAAACAGGTGATCGATTTCCTGCAGGCCTTCCTGGACCACTTCAATGGGGCGGCCAGACGTTCGCAGGTAGATGCCGTGCAGCAGGCGCCCTTCTTCATCGAGCAGCGCCAGATTTGTGCTGACCGAGCCTACATCGATGCCCAGGAACGCGGAAATTTGTTCGCCGTCTCGCGGAAGGGCTTCCGTGCGTGACGCTTCGGGATGATCGCGGAGCAACAGCACGTTTGCAAGGGACAACGGCGGAAGGTCGCGTTCCTTCTCCCCAGCAAGCTGCAAATGCGGCCGGAAATGGCCATTCTTTTTACTGCGCGCAGGTTCGTCTTTCTGGCTGCGCTCCAGCAGCGCACAACCCAGCGCGCCTATCCAGGCGTATTCTTCCGGCACGAACAGGCCTTCCGGCCCCAGACGAAACGCCTCCGCCAGCGCCTGCACCACGCCGCGATTTTGCGACACCGCACCAATCAGCGCGACCTGCGGCTTCACCGCCTTTCCGCGCACGATGTTGCTCTTGAAATTGCGCGACACCGCTTCGCACAGCCCCTTCAACACCTCCTCCGTGGAGTAGCCTTTCTGCTGCGCGTGAATCATGTCGGACTTCGCGAAAACGGAGCAGCGCCCCGCGATCCGCGCCGCGCATTTTGCCTGCGCGACTACGTCTCCTATTTCTTCCACGCGATATTTCAGCCGTGAAGCCTGCTGGTCCAAAAACGACCCGGTTCCCGCCGCGCATTCGCCGCTCGTCGAATAGTCCGTAATGCCGGTCGCGTAGGTGTGTGCGTTGGATCCCGTGGCGTGCTGCGGGTTGCCGTTTTCGGCCAGCCGCAAGTATTTCGAGCTTTCGCCACCGATCTCGAAAACCGTCCGGACGTCCGGATAGAGTTGGCCCACCGCGCAGGCAATGGCCTTGAACTCGTTTTCGGTGTTGGCGTTTAAGGCTTCCGCCACAAGGCGCCCCCCGGAGCCTGTCACGCGCATGCCGCGAATCTCCTCGTCCGGCAGCAAAGTTTGAAATTCGGCGAGAAGATCTTTGACCGTTTGGATGGGATTCCCGTACGTGCGGCGATACCCCGAAAGCAGCACGGGCGCACCGCAGCGGCACTCCGCTCCGTGGTTGGCCCTGAGAAAATGTCCGTTTTCGTGAGCAGGCGTATTGATCGCAGGTTCGCCCGGTAGCCATACCGCTGCGAGCTTGGCGCTGACACTTCCGACATCCAAGCCTACAAAGAGAGCCATTGGCGATCTCCCCAAACGGTACGGACGGCGCGGAATCAGAAAGCCGTCACGGGAAAGAGAGTCGGCAGGGATACTAGACTAATTGGGTCTAGAACTGCCTAAACTGCACGACTACGTGGGCGTATCTTAGCACGTCATGGTCCAGCAGTGTACGGCGTCCGAATCTTTCGCTTTCGTCGCTGAGCGACGCTTCGCTGTAAGTGAATGAATTGCCAGTGCTTGAATGGCAGGAAAAGATTTGCCACGTCCCCATCTGTGGAAATCTTCCATGATTCGCAACGGGGTTGAGTGAATTCTCAGATTCTGGTGAATTTGACGCATCTGGTTCTCTAGGACCAATTCAGGGGAAGAACCCCCCGGCAGGAGAAGGATTTTACTGAAAGCTGCGAACCGCCGTCGGCTCGTCCGTGTAGACATCAAACACGGTAAACAGCTTGGTGATCTGCAAGAGGTCGTGCACCTTCTTAGTAAGGTGCAGCAACTTCAATTCACCCTCGCGGCTACGCACCGCCGTAAACCCGCTGACGAGTTCGCCGATGCCTGAGCTGTCGATGTAGTTGACGTCGCCCAGATTCAAGACGATCTTGTTGTGCCCGCTGTCGAGCAGATCGCGGATGGTCTTGCGAAGCAACGCGCTGCCCTCGCCGAGCGCGATGCGTCCGCTAAGGTCCACGAGCGTGATGACCCCAACTTCACGAGTGGTGGCATACAAGGCTGGCATAAACGTTCCTACGCTTCCTGATGTGGTGTGGCATCCGAATTTGACGGCCTGCGATTGCCGTTGCCGGACGCGCTTTTCGGCAGCGGCAACTTCTTTGACATGATAATCTCGGCGCCGCCCGTGCACCCCGGGACGACGTCAAACTCATCCATGAAGGTGCGCATCAGAAAGATCCCGCGCCCCGACGTGCTCAACAGATTCTCCTCCGCCAGCGGGTCCGGCACATCCACGAGCCGGAAGCCCTTTCCTTCATCCATGACATGGATGACCATCTTTTCGCGTGTAAGGTCGATCCCCAAATGTATCTTCTTGTCGGGTTTTTCCTGGTTCCCATAGTGAAAGGCGTTGATGACGCCTTCCCGCACGGACATCCCGATCCGGTAACACTCATCCTCCGCGAAGCCCGCCGCCTCCGCCACCCGCAGACACATCTCCTCTGCGAGATTCACGCTCTCGACTTGGGTGTCTAAAGTGACTTCCAGGTGTTTAGTGTCTGGCGCCATTCCCGGTCGGTACTGCGACCGCTCTCTGCACACACAAAAGCGTACTTACTCGTAACACACCGCCTAAACCGAAGTCAATGGAGCCTTTGCGGAGACGCTGCGACCTAATGCCGCGCACGCGTAGCGTACTCCGAAATGGCCAACGGGTGCATTCTGATGGAAGGAACTTCGGGTGGCCTACCCTTTGCGCCATAGGCAAAGGGTGGGCTCTTCGTCCTCATTCGTCATCCACACCCTTTTCTCCCTTTTCTTCGTGGCGCCGCTACGCCCAGTAGTTACGGTCCAGCGTGCGGTATTGGATGGCCTCGCTGAGGTGCTTTGCTTCGATGTTTGCCGCCCCGTCCAGATCCGCGATCGTCCGCGACACTTTTAATATGCGGTCGTGCGCGCGTGCGGAAAGCCCCAGCTTGGTCACCGCATTCTCCAGCAGCTTTTCTCCCTCGGGCGAAATCGCACAGTGCTTGCGGATCATTTTCGGCGCCATCTGCGCGTTGCAGTAGGTCTTCTTCTCCCCCTTAAATCTCTCCAGTTGCCGGACCCCCGCGGCAATCACCCGCGCTCGTACCGTGGCGGAATCCTCCGAAGACGATGGCGCTCGCAATTCCTTGTACTTCACGGCCGGCACTTCAATGTGAATGTCTATGCGGTCCAGTAGCGGCCCCGAAATCTTGGAGACATAGCGCTGGATCATCGGCGGCGTGCAGTGGCAATCGCGGGTGGGATCGCCAAAATACCCGCAAGGGCACGGATTCATCGCCGCCGCCAGCATGAACCGCGAGGGAAATGTCACTGATATCGCCGCCCGCGCGATCGTTACCGAGCCGTCTTCCAGCGGCTGCCGCATCACTTCCAGAACGTTGCGCTGGAACTCCGGCAATTCGTCCAGGAACAGCACTCCGTTATGCCCGAGCGATACTTCCCCCGGCCGCGGCACCGCCCCGCCCCCGATCAACCCCGCATCGCTGATCGTGTGGTGGGGCGAGCGGAATGGCCGCGTCCCGATCAGCCCCTGGCTGTTTTCCAGCGTTCCCGCCACGCTGTGAATCCGCGTCGTCTCGATCGCTTCTTCCAGCGACATCGGCGGCAGGATCGTCGGGATGCGCTTGGCCAGCATTGTCTTGCCCGCGCCCGGCGGCCCAATAAACAGAATGTTGTGCCCGCCCGCGCACGCCACTTCCAACGCCCGCTTGGCTGCCTGCTGCCCATGCACATCCCGCAGGTCCACGGGATACTGTGCCGCCTCGCTCAGCATCAGGCGCGCATCCACTTTTACGGCCTTGAACGACTCCGGCGAATTCACCAGGTCCACTGCTTGCGGAAGCGACTTCAGCGCGTACACGTCGATACCGTCCACCACGGCCGCTTCCCGCGCGTTCGTTTCCGGCACGGCCACGGCCGTCAGCCCGTTGTCCCGCGCCGTAATCGCGGCGGAGAGCGCTCCGCGCACCGATCGCACGCTGCCATCCAGCGACAGCTCGCCCAGGAACATCATCTTGTCCAGGATCTTCCCGAAGAACTGTCCCTGGCAGCCCGCCAGCCCCAGCGCCATGGGCAAATCGAACGCCGATCCTTCCTTACGCAGGTCCGCCGGCGCCAGGTTGATGGTCACCCCCTGGCCATAGGGAAACTCGTAGCCGCAATTGCGCAGCGCGGACTTGATGCGCTCGCGGCTCTCCTTCACCGCGTTATCCGGCAGGCCCACCACGTTGAAGTCCTGCATGCGCGCCGAGCCCACGTCCACCTCGACTTCCACGAGGTAGGCGTCAATCCCATACACGGAGGCGCTGACGGTCTTGAAGAGCATGCTTTAACCTGGAGGGACGTTCCAGCCTGAGCATATATTAATTATTAACGATATGCCAGCGATACCATGCGGCCGTTGCCATCCGTACGCAGAACCCTGTGCTTCATGAACATGGCGTTAATTCTGCTGCACTTTTGACACTTTTCCTCATCACTTTCCTTTACTCCATCTTCGCTCGCCCTTATGGTAAAGTTGTTGCGGCTTTTCCATCTCTCTTCCGAAAAGAGGTTGACCAATGGCTGGTTTCATTATTCTGGGCATCCTCGTTCTCCTGGTGATCCTCGGCATCGGCATGTACAACAGCTTGGTCCGGCTGAAGGTCACTTGCGACAACGCCTGGGCGGACATCGATGTGCAGCTCAAACGCCGCTATGATCTCATCCCCAATCTCGTCGAAACCGTGAAGGGCTACGCCGCCCACGAAAAGGGCACCTTTGAAGCCGTCATTAACGCGCGTAATCGTGCCATGACCGCCACCGGCCCCGCCGATAAGGCCGTGGCTGAAAACATGCTCACCGGGGCGCTGAAAAGTCTCTTCGCCCTCTCCGAGGCTTACCCGCAGCTCCGCGCCATTGAGAGCTTCACCTCGCTCCAGAAATCGCTCTCCGACATTGAGGATAACGTTCAGAACGCGCGCCGCTACTACAACGCGGTCGTCCGCGACCTCAACACCAAGATCCTGCAGTTCCCCACCAACATCATCGCGGGAATGATGGGTCTCAAGCAACGCGAGTTCTTTGAAATTCCTTCCGCCGCCGAGCGCGAAGCGCCCAAGGTCAGCTTCGGCAATCCGGCCGCGCCCACGGCCTGAGCCCCACGAAAGTTCATACATCATGATGACGCGTGCCATGTTCCGCCCCCGTCCCTGCGCGCTGGCTTTGTTCCTCCTTCTCTTTTCGCCCGTATATTTGCTCGCGCAGGGCAAGCAGCTTCGCATCCAGAAGTTCGATTCGGAAATCAGCGTCACGCCGGACGCCAAGGTCGACGTCACCGAAAACATCACCTTGCAATTCAAGGGCGGTCCGTGGCACGGCGTCTACCGCACCATCCCCGTCGAATACGTCGGCCCCAGCGGCTTGAACTACAGCTTGTTTCTCGACGTCAGGAGCGTCACCGACGGCAACGGCAACAAACTGAGATTCGAGTCCAGCCGCGTTGGCCAAAATCGCAAGCTCAAGATTTACATTCCCGATGCCGACAATTCCACACAGACCGTGGTTATCGACTATGTCGTCAGCGACGCCCTGCGCTTCTTCGACGATTACGATGAGTTCTATTGGAATGTGACCGGTGAAGAATGGGAAATTCCCATCGACGCCGCCAGCGCCCACATTGTCCTTCCCCCCGGCGCCTCCGGCATTCGCGCCAACGTCTTCACCGGCTCCTTCCGCTCGAAAGGCCGCGAGGCCAGCGCGGAAGTCGCCGGCACCGGCGTGGACGTCACCACCACGGCTTCTCTGGGCATTCACGAGGGCCTCACCATCGCTGTTGCATTCGACAAGGGCGCCGTCCACGAGCCCACCGCCGGCGACAAGTTTTTACTCTACCTCCGCAGCAATTGGGCGTTCTTTCTGCCCATCGTCGCCTTCGTCCTGATGTTCTGGTTGTGGTGGACCAAGGGACGCGATCCGCGCCTCCGGCCCATCACCGCGCAATATGAACCTCCCGATCAGCTCACTCCGGGCGAAGTCGGCACGCTGGTTGATAATTCCGTGGCTATGCGGGACATCACCGCCTCCATCGTCGATCTCGCCGTGCGCGGCTATCTGGTCATCGAAGAGCAGCAGAAGGACCACTTGCTCGGCCTGACCCACAGCAAGGAATACGTCTTCCACCTGAAAAAATCCCAAGCCGAGTGGAACACGCTGCAACCTCACGAGCAGGCGCTTCTCAGCGGACTTTTCTCCGGCGGCAATGCCGGCGATTCCGTGTCTCTTTCCGAGCTGCACAATCGCTTTTACACGAGCCTTCCGGGTATTCGGAGCGACATCTTCGCCTCCCTTGTCGGCCACGGTTACTACAACCGCCGCCCAGACAGCGTCCGCTCCGGCTATCTCGGTTTTGGCGTCGTCATTGGCGTGCTTCTCGCCTGGGGTGGCACGGCCATCGCACGCAATATGGGCATGGCCCCATTGTCATTCATCGTCGCCGGTATTCTCACCGGCGCCATTATTTGCGGCTTTGGCTGGTTCATGCCCGCGCACACGCAAACGGGCGCTCGCGCCCTTGAGGGCGTTCTGGGTTTTGAGGATTTCCTGAATCATGTGGAAGCCGACCGCTTCAACCGCATGATCAAAACGCCGGAAATGTTTGAGAAATTTCTGCCCTTCGCCATGGCGCTCGGCGTCGAGAAAAACTGGAGCAACGCCTTCAAAGACATCTATACCCAGCCGCCGCAGTGGTACCAGGGCAACTTCGGCCCGGGCTTCTACCCCTATATGTTTGTCAGTAGCTTGAATTCCATGTCTTCTGTCGCCGGTTCCGCCATGGCTTCCGCACCGCGCAGTTCGGGAGGCTCCGGCTTCGGAGGCGGTGGTGGTTTCTCGGGTGGCGGCTTCGGCGGGGGTGGTGGCGGCGGCTTCTGATCTCTGCGCTCTCCCGAATCTCCGAACAACCTGTATGCCTCAAACCGCTGTCGGCCTCTTGCCCTCAATTGTGCCTGGAAGATTTCCTCGCCCTTCGCCGCTTCCGCCCCGCCTGCTTGCGCTCCAGCAGCGCATCAATGGCTGCCACCAGCGCCCGGCCATTCGCGCGCAGTTCGATGATGCGCTGCTCCACCACTTGCTCCAGCAGTTTCTCCCCGCGCGGTTGCAGCGACACGAGAACTTGCCGACGGTCTTCGCGGTCTCGTGTTCGCCGCACGTAGCCCCGTGCTTCCATGCGGTCAATCAGTTCCACCGTGCTGTGATGGCGAAGTGAAAGCCGCTCCGCCAGCGGTCGAATCGTGGCTTCTTGCCCGCCCGGCATTCCCCGGATCGCGAGCAGCAAAAGGTACTGTTGCGGCTCGAGGCCTGCTTGCAGGGCAGTGGTGTCGCCTTCCTGCAAGAAACGCCGTATACGGTAGCGCAGCTCCGCCAGCGCCCGGTATTCCCCGTCTGTGATCTTCGCAGCCATAGCCATATTCTATCGTATCACGATATATGTTTCCAGCCGCCTCGCTTTCCAGTACTGGTGTTAATGGGTCCAACTCTTGAACCTGTTGGCATTGGGGCTGATATGATTGGGGAAGTCCCAAAAACACCTCAAGGAACAATTGCAAAATGTCTAAGAAAATATCTCCTAATCGTTGGTTACAGTTCGCGGCCGTTGCGATCATCGGCATCTTTGTCCTGGGCTTTGTGTTCTCCTCCCTGGGGGCGTGGACGGGCCCAATCTTAGGCGCATGGTTCATTGGCACGCAGAAACCATGGCGCGGATTTCTGTTGCTTGCAGGCATCAATTTCATTTTGAATTTGCTTTCGAATTGGCGCGGGTCTCCACTGACTGGAATTGAGTTTGCCGGTTGGACGATGCTGGATGTCCTCATCGGCGTTTTGCCTTTCCTGCTCTATCGGCTAACGAGCCAACGCCGGCAAGGTTTTCTCTCAACGCTTTCCTTGCCGCTCTGGGGCGCTGCTTTGCAGGCACTGGGGCAAATGATCCTGCCAGCCAGCATATTCAATCATTACCCTCTTGCGCAGACTCAGTCTGCGATCTTCCCTTTGCCGCGCATCGCCGCAATCCTGGGAACAGGTGCGATTACGTTTTTCATCTATTGGTTCGCGGCGGTAATCAATTGGATGTGGGGCCAGGAATTCCGGGCAAAGAAGATCGCTATGGGAGCAAGTATTTTCGGCGCAGTATGCGTCCTCATCTTGGGTTATGGCCTGTTCGTGCAGTTTACCCATCCCGTTGCACCTCATGTCCTGCTAACGAGTTCAGCTTTTGCGTGGATCTGTTTTGCTGGAGGCTTCATTTTAAGCGCGTGGAGTTTCATTCACCCTGACTCACGCCGCGAGTTGTGGGCCAACAAACCGGAGACAGTCGCCCTGTTGCGAAGTCCGTACACTGGAGAATCTCTACATGTAGTCAGCGAAGACGGTCATGAGGTTTTGCTCAGCCAGTCAGGCGAACGATTTCCGGTTCGCAACGGAATTCCCATCTTTTTGGAGCCGGAAAAGCTTACTGGTTCCAACCGCAAATACAACGGGCTGTATGAAATAATCGGCGGCTTCTATGACGACATCCAGAGGGTGGCGTGCGCTCTACGGGGAGTCAGCGTAAAGCGGTATCACTGGGGTTATCTACGCTTCCTGGAAATCAATCCCGGTGATTCCGTGCTGGAAACATCCGTGGGCACGGGTCTCAACTACAAATACCTTCCGCGCGGTGCAAAACTATTCGGTCTCGATCTCTCGGCGGAAATGCTGACGAATTGCCAGGCTAATCTGCGCCGCTGGGAGATGGACGCCCATCTTTTTCTGGGGAATGCCGAGGACCTGCCATTTGCCAATAACAGTTTTGATGTTGTGTTTCACGTGGGAGGCATCAACTTCTTTAATGACCGGGCAAAAGCGATCAGGGAAATGATCCGTGTTGCCAAGCCAGGGAGCCGCCTGCTGATTGCCGATGAGACCGAAGAGCATGTGAAGAGCTCCTATGAACGAAGTCCCGTCATTGGCCGATATTTCAAGAACCGCCAGGAAGCTGTTGCTGCTCCAATCGATCTCGTCCCCGAAGAGATGCAGGAAATACATCTTGAACTGCTGCGGGACGGGCAATTCTATGCCCTCACCTTTCGTAAGCCCTCCCTTGCTACCCCGAATCTTACAAGCTCGCATTCAACGGGCTAATGCCTGGGGCAATCTTGCCCTTGGATGGTTCGTGGCCAGGGCAATGCCATTCTCGCGAAGTGCAATCACATCGTTTGATGAACCCAACTGAATCTGTGGTGCGCAAAATGCAAGGCGGGTAGGCCTCGGCCCATAGCTTAAAGCTTTTTCCGGAAGGCGTTCTGCGTTTTGTAATGCTCGTAGCCGTGCCGCTCGTAAAACCCGTACGCGCGTTCACGGAGCACATTCGACCTCACGGACATCCCCTTGCAGCGCTTCTTCCGCGCCCACTTTTCCGCCGCCTGCAGCAGGCGCCAACCCGCTCCCTGGCAGCGGACTCGTTCGTCCACTACCAGCCCATTCAGCTCGGCGCGGCGCTCCACTTCCAGCAACGGCGTCACGCTCACTTGCGCCCAGCCCACCACGCCATCCTCTCTCGTCTCCGCCACGAAGCACGCCCCGTTCTCCGCCCGCAGCGCCAACTTTAGCCGCCCGGCCATCACGCGCGCCGTCGTGGGATAACCGAGCTGGCCGGACAACTCCGCGATGCGCGGCGCATCGGCCTGGCGCGCCCGCCGGATCTTGACGGCATTCTCTTTCCGCACCATCGCTTTTCACACGGCCTTGCGGCGCAATCTCGTTTGCACCGCTTCACTTCGCAATTCCCTCAGGGCATCCGCCGCGATCCACCGCGCTGCGCGCGTGTCTTGCCCGCGAATCCGCTTGGCGCTTGCGATCGCCGCCCGGTTCAACCGCAGGTTCCGCTTCCCAATGTTGCGCAAAGCCCAGTTCACGGCCTTGCGCACGAAATTCCGGCCGTCCCAGGCTTCGCGTTCAATCGCCTTCAGGAACTTCTTGTAACTCGCATCCGCCGCCAGTTTGTCGTGTACCGCCAGAAATGCCGCCAGTGCGAATCCCGCGCGCTTCTCAAATTCTTTCTTCCTCCGCGTCCACTCGAGGGCCTTCTGCCAGGCCGGCGCCGCAAATACAAACAGGTGGCAGCAAGTGCCGTCGCAAACGTCCCAGTTGTCAAAATCCTTCACCCACCGGTCCATCTGCTTTGCGTCCACCTTGTCCGCCTCCGAAGTCAAAACTCCCAGAATCCGCGCGTCGTGAATTCCCGTACTCCACAATTCCATCCCAAGTGGATGATTCTTGCCGATCTTTTTGGCGAGCTGGTCCAGCTTTGGCTTGGATACGCCCAACACTTTCTTGGCCCGTATGCCGAACCGCGCCATGCCCGCGACGTTTTTCTTCTCGCCCAGGCGCTTCAATTCCGCTACGACCCTTGCGGCCGTCCACTTCGCCTCTGCCCGATACAGCCCTTCGCTCCAGCTAGTGTCCTGAGTCATAAATTCACTGAGAAAGGGAAATTGTCATTCCGAGCGAAGCGAGGAATCTGCTTTTCGCCTGAGTGTTGAAAACAAAAGCAGATTCCTCGGACCCCGCGCAGCGCGTTGCCCTCGGAATGACACAATGGGCTGGGATATTCGGAAAGTCATTGTGACTCCGGACGTTAGAATACCTTGTCCGAATCGATGAGGATTGTGACCGGTCCTTCATTCACCAACTCCACCGACATCATCGCCTGAAAGACGCCCGTCCCCACCTTCACGCCCAGCCCTCGCAACGCTTCACAAAACTCTTCATACAATTGTTTCGCCAGCTCCGGGGGCGCCGCTGAGATGAAACTCGGCCGCCGCTGTCCCCGCGCATCGCCGTAAAGCGTGAACTGCGACACCACCAGCGCCTCGCCTTTCACGTCCAGCAGCGAATGGTTCATCTTCCCCTGCTCGTCCTCGAAAATTCGCAGGTTGCTCGCCTTTTCCGCCATTGCCGCCGCGACGGCCGAAGTGTCTTCCTTGCCCACTCCCAGCAGGATCATTAGCCCCGCGCCAATTTCTCCGGTGACGCGGCCTTCCACGGTCACCTTCGCCCGGCTCACCCTTTGTACCACCATGCGCATATTTTCTCTCGTAGGGGTGCAGCAGTGCTGCACCCCAGTCGCCTCGGTTTCCCAGCCCTGGCGCGCTTCTCTTACTTCTTCGCCGGCTTCCTCGGCAGCAACTCCGGCAATTGCGCCACGTTATAGGCAAATACCGCCAGCACTTCCGCGCCCTGTGTCAATTCATCCCACCTTACGCGGTCCAGCGTATCCGCTTGCGAATGATGTGTCTTGTCGTAGTCCGCCGGATCCTGCACGCACCAGAAGCCTGGCACGCCCGCTTCATCAAACGGCACGTGGTCCGATCCTCCCTCGCTGCGCAGCGTGGGTTCCATGATTCCCGCGGTTTCCGCCAGGGGATACACAACGCGGTCAATCGTCTCCCGCACGTTGTAATTCCCCATCAACCCAATCGTAAGCACTTTCCCGGTGCCGGTGTCGTGCACCAGGACCCCGGAAATTTTGGGCAGTTCATCCTTGTGCGCCGCCACATACGCTCGGGAGCCGTTCAAGCCCTGCTCCTCGCCGGTAAACAGCACAAACCGGATGGTGCGCTTCGGCTTCACCCCCAGTTTCTGCAATGCGCGCGCCGCTTCCAGCACCGCCATGGATCCGGTGCCATTGTCCGTAGCGCCGGTTCCCAGGTCCCACGAGTCCAGATGCGCGCCGAGTATCACCACCTCGTCGGGCTTTTCCGTCCCGCGAATTTCCGCCACAGTGTTGTACACCTCGACGGGCTTTCCGCCGAGCGTGCCCTGGATGTTCACCTCCATTTGCACGGTTCCGGCCGCTTGCAACTGCCAGAGCAGCAAGTAGTCCTCACGCGCCAGAAATGCCGCCGGCACTGGCGCAGCTTGATATTCCCTGCTGAGCGTGGTCATGTTCAGCAGGCCGTACATCTTGTCCGAGCCAATCAACAGCGCCGCAGCCTTTTCGTCCTGGAGCATCTTTACCGCCGCCCTGCGCGTCGCCATATACGCCCGGTAATCGATAAGCGTGTCTTCCTTCGCATGCATCAACGGCAGGGTCCCTTCTCCCCAAGGTGTCAGCATCGGGTCTATGGGTGGCTCCATTTCGCGTGGTTTTCCTAAGAGCACGATCTTCCCGCCCAGCTTTCCCTTGTACTTTTCCAGGTCCTCTGGTTTTTCCACGTCGATCGTGGTCAATTCACCCTTCACCGTACCATTCGTGCTCGGCGACCATCCCACCGTTGCCAGCGTCAACTCGTGCAGCACTTGTGATGTTACGCGGCCGCTTGCAGGCCCGCGCGTCCAAGCGTTCGCGATGCTCCACGCTTCCAGGTGCGCATTCTCCAGCCCCAGCGTGTGGAATTGCTCCTCCGTCCAATGGCTCGCCCGGTCCGCTTGCGGCGATCCCGTGAGTCTCGGTCCGATCTGCGTCGCGAGGAACGTCAAGTCGGACTTGAGTTGTTCCTCGTCCGCTTTCACCTGTTCCACGATCTTTTTGTCCATCTCCGTGGTCGCATCGGTCTTCGCCGCTTCTTCCTTCGGCGCTTCGGTTTTCGCCACTTCGGCCGGTGGCAAGGGCCTCCGCGGCGTCATTCCAGGCAACTCCGCGGTGTTGTAAGCCCACGCGGCCAGCACCTGTGCTCCCTGGATCAAGTCGTCCTTCCACGCTTTGTCGAACGTGTCCGATTGGCTGTGATGCGTCTGCGGATATTCGGCAAGGTCCTGAACGCACCAGAATCCCGGCACACCCGCCTCGTCAAACGACAAGCTGTCCGTGCCGTATTCTCGTGCCATGGTTGGCTCTAGCAAATGCAGCTCATGCAGCGGCGGAATCACCTGGTCCACGATTTCCCGCGCCTGATAGTCATCATGCAGTCCCAGCGCCAGCACCCGCCCCGTTCCGCTGTCGTGTATGAGCACCGCCGAAATCTTGTCTAGTTCATTCTTGTGTGCCTTCACATATTCTTTCGACCCGATCAGCCCTTGCTCCTCGCCTGTGAACAAGACAAACCGGATGGTCCGTTTCGGCTTCACGTTGAGTTTGGCCAGAGCGCGCGCCGCTTCCAGCACCGCCATCGAGCCCGTTCCGTTGTCCGTCGTTCCCGTTGCCAAATCCCAGGAATCCAGGTGCCCGCCGAGGATCACCAGTTCGTCCGGCTTCTCCGTCCCTTTCAGGTCCGCCACCGTGTTGTAAACTTCCACGGGCTTCTTGCTTACAGTGTTCTTGATCTCCAGCTCCACCTCCACCGGACCCTTCTTCAGCATCCGGAAAATCATTTGGTAGCCTTCCCCGGTCACAAACGCCGCAGGTAGCGGCCCCAGTTCAAATGGCACGGTGGTGCCGTCCGTCATCGTGAGCAGTCCGTGCGGCTTGTTGGAATCGCGCAGCACTGCCATGGCTCCTTCCTCCGCCAGAAACTTCATCTGCGCGCGGATGTTGGCCAGATATTTTTCATACCGGTCGGCTGCGACGGGCTGCCCTACCGGTGCGGGCGGTTCTTCCATCGGGTGATAGATTTCCGCGTTCCGGTCGATCGGCTTCGGCGGCGAAAGCGGTTGCGGCTCCTGCATGATCACAATCGCTCCCTTCAGCTTCCCCTTGAATTTCGCGAAATCCTCAGGCTTCTTCGCATCGAAGTACACGACCGGACCGCGCACCGTGCCCTTCGTGTTGGGCGCCCATGCCGCGGAGGCAATGGTCAGCGGATGCTCTGTCGGCGACACGATCCGCGCGTTCGCCGTCCCGCGAACCCAGGCGTGCGCAATCGAGTACGCCTCCAGGTGTACGTTCGTCAGCCCGTACTTCCGGAACATCTCCACGGTCCAATCGTTTGCCTGCTTCAGTTGCGGCGTGCCCGTTAATCTCGCGCCGATGCGGTCAGACAGGTACTCCAGGTTATCCATCACTTCGCTGTGGTCGCGGATTTCGCTCAGGATTTGCTGGTCCGTCGCCGCCAAAGGACTCGTGTCGTCCCCTGCCGCCCACACGCGCATCCCGGCCAGCACCAGCAGCAGTCCCACCACAACCAACGTTTTCCGATTCATCCTCATCCCTATCTCCCTAAAGCTTTCGTTCCCGAAACTCTTGCCAACACCTGGCTCTCATCTCTTCTTCAGACGCTCTTTCCCCCGCTTTCGTGTTTCTCTGCCATGCTTTTTTCCGCTCCGCGGCGCTTTCTGGCACTGCGGACAAAAATAGCTGCTGCGCCCCGCCACGATCACGCGCTTAATTCGCGTCTTGCAGCGAAAGCAAGGTTTCCCCTCTCTTCCATACGCTCGATGATGCCGCTGATATTCTCCCGGCTGGCCTTCCGCGTCAAGAAAGTCCGCGATCGAGGATCCGCGCATCACAATCGCCCGCTCCAGGATGCCTTGCAGCGCGCGGTACAGTTCTTTCACCTGCTCCTTCCGCAGCCGCGCTCCCAGCCGCATCGGATGGATCCTGGCTTTCCACAAGCTCTCATCGGCGTAGATGTTTCCCACGCCGCGCAAAACCCGCTGATCCAGCAACAGCGCCTTGATTCTTGCACGCTTTCCACGGATTCTCGCCGTGAACTCCTCCAGCCCCGCTTCCAGCGGATCCGCGCCGAATCGCCGCAACTCCTCCTGCAACGATTCGCCCGCAAGATACGCCATCCTGCCAAATCGCCGCGGGTCGATGTACCGCAATTCGCGCCCATCGTCCAGTAGCGCAACCACATGCGTATGTTTCGCCCGCGGTTCCCCCGCAGGCTGCGGCCTCAGCATGCCGGTCATACCCAGGTGGACCAGCAGTGCCGATTCGCGCTCCGTTTCTCCCGCATCGTCCTTCTGCGCCAGCCGCAGCAACAGGAATTTGCCGTAACGCACCACGCCGCGAATGGCGCGTCCAGGCAGTTCCTTTTCAATCTGCTCCGGATTGTCGATGAAATCGGTTTTCCCCAAGGTGATGCTCAAGATTCGGCGGCCCGCGATTTGCCGCTGCAAGCCTCGCGCCACTGTCTCGACTTCAGGAAGTTCCGGCATCGTCCTCTCTAACGCTCAACCTATCACACCTCAGTCGCAAACCATCCTTCGCCGCGCTCCACTCAGTCGTGATACATTTTATTTTTTGGAGGTCACGTGCCCATCTCTCGTTTCCGTTTTCTTTTGCTTCTCACTCTCGTTTTTGTTCTCGGTTCTCCGGCTCTCGCCCGCAAATACGAAACCGGTTTCCTGGACCGTACCCTCTCCCTTCGCGGCATCACCTATAAGTATCAGGTCTTTGTGCCGGACAACTGGTCCCCCAATCAGAAATGGCCCATTATTCTCTTCCTCCACGGCGCCGGAGGGCGCGGCGCCGACGGCCTCATTCAGACGCAGGTCGGCATCGCCACGGCCATCCGCAACGACCGCTCACGTTTTCCCGCCATTGTGGTCATGCCGCAATGCCTGAAGGATCAGAGCTGGAATAATCCGGATATGGAAGATGTGGCACTCGCCGCTCTCGCCGCCGCTTCTGAAGAATTCAAAGGCGATCACAAGCGCACCTATCTCACCGGACTTTCCATGGGTGGCTACGGGAGCTGGGTGCTTGCCGCGGCTTATCCCAATAAGTTTGCCGCGGTCGTGCCCGTCTGCGGCGGGATCCTTCCTCCCGATGATGCCCGCAAACAGGCCGACTCCGATCGTATTCCGTATCTCGAAGCCGCAAAGAAAATCGGCACGAAGCTTCCCATCTGGGTCTTCCATGGCGATGCGGACCCGGTCATTCCCGTCTCCGAATCCCGCCACATGGTGGAAGCCCTCAAGGCTGCCGGTGCCAACGTTCGTTACACCGAATACCCCGGTGTCGGCCACAACTCCTGGGACAAAGCCTATGCCGACCCCGAGCTTATGACCTGGCTGCTCTCCAAGTCTCTCTAGCGCAGCCTGAAGAATAGCTTTTCTTCGGAAATTCCGCACAGCCCTTACTTTTCGTAGTAGCGCACTCGAGCCTTAAATGTTTGGTTGTTTTTGTGGAACGGAGGCGTTTCGTTGGGCTTCGTCGCCCCGACGCTTTACAGCAGCGGCACTCCCGGCATGGCCACGATTCCCGCCATCCGCAACAACTCCTGATATTCGTCGTCACTGATCGCCGAAATGAGCAGCCGCACGTTCTTCAGCAGCTTCAACTTCCTCACCGCGGGGTTCGCTCTCATTTCCGCCAGAGTCACCGGCCGCGGCAACTTCTCGTACGCGCGCAAGTCCGCCACCAGGTTTTTTCCCTTGGGATCGTGCGGGTCGGGATAGGGATCGCGCGTAACCTCTGCGATCGAATACAAGGAGCGCTCCGGCGTGGAGTGATAACACAGCACGCGGTCGCCCTTCTTCACCTGTTTTAGGGCACGTATCGCATCGGGCTTCGATTCCGCCCCATGCCACATTTCCTTGCCTTTAACGAATAACGTGTCCCAGTGATAGTGATGCGGGTCTGCGCAGAAGATCCAATAATGGCGGGGCTGCGAAGTGACGGTTACCATCGGCACCAGATTCGGCTGAAATATACACGTCTGCACAGTGAAAACCAAACAAAATATGAGGGATAGAGGGATTTTCCACACCCAAACCGCCAATAGGCGGGGATTTCAGCCCTAAAATCGAAGCTAACAATATTATTTTCTTATATTTAGCCTACGGACAGGATGCCTGCACGGCCCTTTCCTTGCCCTTCCGGCCTTTCGCCCCGCTACACTTCAACGAAGATATCTTCCCCGCGCACTTCTGTTCGGTAGCAGTCCACACCGACCGCCGGATTCTGCAGCACTTTTCCGTTGGTCACATCAAACTGCCACCCGTGCCACGGGCAGGTCACCACCTTGCCCTCCAACACACCTTGTCCCAGCGGCCCGCCGCGGTGCAGGCATGTATTGTTGATCGCATAGATCTTCCCGCCGACATTCGCCAGCGCAATCGCTTTTCCTTCGACGTGGAATTCCCGCACTGTCCCCGCCGGCAACTCCTCTACCTTCGCCGTCCTCACGAATCCCATCGCTGCTCTTCCCTCTAACTTCTAATCTCTGCCCTCTATCCCCTTCCTTCCCCCACCATCACGCTCTTCTTGAAATCCTCCACCATCTCCGGCCGCAGCCGCACTTCCGTCGGCCGCTTGGCCAGAGTCATATCATCGATTTTGTCTTGCAGCTTCAACAGCGCGTAAAACAGAGCTTCCGGCCGCGGCGGGCATCCCACTACGTACACATCCACTGGCACGATCCGGTCCACTCCCTGCAACACCGAATACGCGTTGAACGGTCCGCCCACGCTCGAGCACGCGCCCATCGAGATGCACCACTTCGGATCCGGCATCTGCTGCCACACCCGCTGGATCACCTGCGACATCTTCAGCGTCACCGTTCCCGACACGATCATCAAGTCCGCCTGCCGCGGCGACGGCCGGAACACCTCTGCCCCGAACCGCGCCATGTCAAAACGCGACGTCGTGGACGCAATCATTTCAATGGCGCAACACGCCAGGCCAAACGTCAGCGGCCACAGCGAACTCTTTCTCGCCCAATTAAAGACGTAATCCACCGATGTGATCAGGACATTCTTCTCAAACCTTTGGTCTATGACACCCACGGGCCTCTCCGTTCTCAAACCCTCACCGCGGAGTATATCTCCCCGCTTCTTACCCCGTCAAAAACTCTCTCTTCCCCGCTCCTTTCGCGCCACCTCTCAATCTGGATTGCTATTTCCTTGCTTGTTTGTTACATTCCCCGCAAATCCACCGATTGATCGCAGATTGATAAGGATGGTTTTATGACTTCGCCAACGTCGTCGCCTTCGACTCCTTTCGGCAATATCGATCTCGCCCTGCTCATCTTTCGTCTTGCCGGCGCAATCGTCTTTCTCTACCACGGCAGCGCCATTTTCTTTGGCGCCTTTGGGGGCCCCGGCATTCATGGCTTTGCGAACTTCATACACTCCCCGGTAATCGTCAGCTTTCTGGTAGGTCTTGCGCAATTTGCGGGTGGCCTCGCTTTGCTCACGGGCGCCTTTGTCCGCATTGGTGCTCTCTGTATCATGATCGTGATGGCCGGTGCGATCTTCATGGTCCATCTTCCCCATGGCTTCAACCTTGCGAACAATGGTATGGAGTACGCTTTTACGCAATTCCTGCTCGCCCTGGGCCTTTTCTTCGCCGGCGGGGGCTCCTACTCCCTGGCTCGCTTTCTTCCGCCAGCCCTTCGCGAACTTTAGGCTGCGTCGTGGGAACAAATTATCATGACTTGGCGAGTCAGAAAGCCTTGCAGGAATGGGCGTTCCCTTACATGATCTTCACCGGCCCCAGATCTTCCTTCATCGTCTGGAACGCTGCCGTGGTCTTTTTTGTGTCTCCCCACGACCGGTCCGGATATGCCCGCATTAACTGAATCGTCAGGAAGCTGCCGCGGATCAGGCTTGAATCATGATTCGACCACAACTTGCTGGTGCTGCGGTCTCCGTACCGGTCGATGATGATCCGTGAAAAATTCGCCGCCTCGCGTGGATCGTACCCGTGCTCAATCATATTTTGCAGCCCCAGGCGGTCGGCCTGGTTTTCCAGTTCCCTCTGGTGGCCGTTCACAGCGGAAGCGATTCCTACCTCCGCCATAAAGATTCCGAGGTTGCCGATGAACGCTCCGGCGGCAATTCCGGCAATCGTCAGCCCCACGCGCGAACCCCGCGTCTCGTCTACCTCCCGTTTATAGTGAGCCTGCAGCACGTGCGCCATCTCATGGCTCAGCACAAAGGCAAGCTGCGCTTCATTCTCCAACACCCCCAGCAGCCCCGTGTTGATCAACAGTGTGCCGTCCGGCAGGGAGGCTGCGTTGATGGACGGATCTTCAATCACGAAAAACCGAAACTCGATTGGCCGGCTCGTGCCTTCCGCGCCCGCCGGCAGCAACGAATCCCCCAAGTGCGAGACGTACTCCTGCACGCTCCGTTCGGCCAGCAACTTCAATCGCCCGTGCACCTTCTTGCCCTGCCGGAACTCCAGAATACCGATGCCCGTCTGCGGATCTTTCGCGCGCACTATTTCCAGGTCGTGCGGCATCTTGTATGCATCTGCCGCGGCCGGCGGCCCCAGCTCCAGTTGCTCCGCTTCCACCTTCCCGTCTTTCCTCCGAATACCGGCGTAATTGACGTGGCATGCCGCCAGTTTTCCGTTTGCGGCCGCCGTTCTCGCGACTCCCGCCTTCTCCGGGTCCCACTCTCGCTTCGTGGATGGGCTCACTTCCAGCCAGTAGCCGTCCAGTTTGAGTTCGCCCGCCTCTCCCGCAGCGATTTTGCTTGCGTCCCCCGGCTCCTCCTGCAGGTAGGCCGTGCCGTGAATCCTCTTGTCGTTTTCCCGTAGATCAATGGTGATTTTTTCGGCAAAGAATTTGTGCTTGTCCAGCCATTGCCCCTCGGCGTCAATCAACATGCCGACGGTAATCTCTTCCGCCTTCATGGGGTGCTCGCCTGCGGCATCCTGGCCCACCACGCGGCTCGCCGGCGTCATCTCCAGCCGGTCATCGAGTATCAATAACGTCCGGTCCTCTGCCCTGCCCGTGACGTACCCGTGCAACTTCACCTTCGATCCCGCCAGCAAAATGTCCGGCCAGATGAACGCCAGCACGAACAGCGCCGCCAGCGTCAGCCTTGCCGCATCTCGCCGTCTGGCCCGCTGTGCCAAGTCCTCTTCCATACCGTGCTCCGCTCTACTTTGCCTGGTTTTTCATCGATTCTTTGATCTCTTTGACCATCTGATGCGCGGCAAATTTCGCCATGGTCTTCTCGTTCCAGCGGGGATCAATCTTTACGTGGACGTGCACCACGCTCAGGTGCTGGTTGTCGCTCCTCCGCAACACATCCGCGTCCATCTTCAGGCTGCGCATTCCTGCTCCGAACCCGATGAGCGTGCTTTTCACCACGCTGCCTTTTTTGTATTCCGTGATCGTTCCGGTAATGAAGATGGATTGCGGCGCATCGGCATCGTCCACCGTTTCGCCCTCCCCGATCACTTCGCCTGCCAGCTTCGCCTTCTTCAGCTCCTCGCGGAGTTCCGCATAAAAGTAATCGCCAAATGCCGGTGACAGCTCAACACCCTCCGCCTGCGTAAAATGCTTGGCCTCCGCGGTCTTGAACTGCGGCGTGACATCTTTTCCTTTCGCCGCTGCGCCCGAACAAACCAGCAACAACGCCACCATCAGCATACGGATCCCGATTCGCATTGGGTAAACCTCCTTATTCACGCAAACTCTTCCGTGGTCCCTCGAAGAAGCTTTTTTGTCTCGCGCGGCTTCTCAAGGATTGGGAGTAGTCACCGGCGCGGCGTTCATACTTTTCCGCAGCACCCCGACCGCATCTTTCAACTGCTGCCCGTGCAGGAAATTCCGAACCGCATCCCGCAACGACTCTTCCACGTCGTCTTGCACGTTCTTCTGGATGTTTTTCTTCAGCATCGCCGTCTTGGCGATCGAAGTACCTGCTGCCTTCACTTCGAGCGACTCTCCACTCTTCGGATTCTTCACCATCACCGTGAATTCCACTTTGCCAAAAAAATCGAGCTGCGATCCTTGCGACAGCCCGAATTGGAACAAGTAGATCTTCAGCACGAGATCCGCCGAGTTCGCATCCGTGGCCAGCAGGTTCGCGGCTTTCAGCGATTCTTCCAGCGCCTCACGGACGATCACCGTGGGCTGCCGGTCCAGAAAAATCCCGCCTCGCTCCTTCAGCACCAGCATCGGCTGTGGATTCCCGGAACGGTCGATTACATCGCTAATCCAGAACTTCGGTGGGTTCGCAAACTTCTGTGCCGGCACCGGTTCTCCCAGGTGCGCGCTAATCGTGTTTTCCGGTTTTGGTTTGGGATCCTGTCCCGCTGCTGCAGCGTGGAAAAGTAGAAAGAACACAGAAAGGAGAAGACAGATGTTGAATCGTACCGATGAGGTCATGGCTGCCTCCCTGTGCGGCCCGCGCGCGCAGCCCGAACTTGCCGACTGTTCAGTTCGCGGTTGTCCGGCCAGCATTGTCAATCAGCTTCCAGATAACTATTTGCGGCTTAAGCCTAACATTTTTTGGTCTTGCCGCAATCGTTTATGCTGCTCGTGATGCCAGGGTGCCGGCTTCGGTTTTTGACTCTCCTTTTCTCTTCCCTCCTGCCTGCAAAGCTGCCCCATTCGCGTGATATCTGTCACATCTTCTCTGTCCACCCTTCACTACCATTCCCGCGGGATCTCTGGGGCCGGTTGGCCTTTCTTTTCATTCTTTTTTTCCGCCATTTGCCGGCTTCTGGATCCGCTCCATCAGCTTCGGGCATTGTTCTGTGAGGCGTGCCTCGCTTCAGTACGCTTCACCGGAGGTGCAGGCGATGTCCAAACGCAGCGCCCTCACGCGACGCCGCTTCCTGCAAGTCGCGGCCACCGCCGCTGCTTCCTCCGCGCTGGTCTCCTGTGGCCGCCACGCCGGTCCCTGGCGTTTCTTCACCCCCGGCGAGGCGCGCACCATCGAAGCCCTTTGCGAACAGATCATTCCTGCCGATCAGGATCCCGGCGCCGCGTGGGCCGGCACGATCTACTACATTGATTCGCAACTCGTGGGCCACTTCCGCAAGCTGCAATCCGCTTACCGCAGCGGTATCGCGGCATTCGATGCTGCATGCCGCGCCGCACATGGCCTATCGTTTGCCGAGCTTCCCTTTGACCAGCAAACGGCCTTCCTCAATCGTCTCCCCAATTTCCTGCAACCCTTCTTCGACATGGTCATTACCCACACCATGCAAGGCTTTTACGGCGATGCCCGCCACAACGGGAATCGCGATGCCGTCAGTTGGCGCATGCTCGGCATTCCCGTGATTCCCATCCGCGGCCGGGAGCACTACGAATTCCCAAGGAAAGGCTGACGCCGTCCTATGTCCCTGCCACGCGTGAACGCCGTCGTGATCGGAGCAGGAGCCGGGGGGGGCGTTGTCGCCAAGGAGCTCTGCGAAGCGGGCTTTCGTGTTGCTCTTCTCGAGCGCGGCCGCTGGTACACCGCGAACGATTGCCGCAAGGATGATCTCCGCAACCAGCGCACTTCCGTCTTGGGCAACAATTCCGGCCCCGACGACGAGCGCAATCCCCGCGTCTTTGTGGATCGTAACTCCAACCGCCACATCGTTCTCCCCAGTGAAGGCGGCTACAGCAACAACGCCGCTTGCGTCGGCGCCGGCACGCTCACTTACGGCGCCATGGCCTGGCGCTACCAGCCGAAGGATTTTCGCATGCGCTCCACTTACGGGGCCCTGGAAGGCAGCACCCTCGATGATTGGCCCATCAGCTACGACGATCTCGCGCCGTTCTACGAAAAGGCCGAATACGAAATCGGCGTTTCCGGCGATGTCAGCAACGACCCCTTCAAGGGACCGCGCGCCAGACCGCTCCCCATGCCGCCTCTTTCTCCCACGCGCGAGTACGAAATCCTTAAGCCCGCGGCGCGGCGCCTCGGCCTCCATCCCTTTGACCTGCCCATGCTGCGCAACAGCGTTCCTTACAACGGCCGCCCTCCCTGCATGCGCTGCCGATGGTGCGTGGGTTTCGTCTGTGAAGTGGACGCCAAGTGCGGCACGCACAATACTGTCATTCCTCGCGCCCTCGCCACCGGCCTGTGCGATTTGCGGCTCGGCTGCATGGCCAAGGAAATCCTCACCACAGAGCGGGGCAAAATCACCGGCGTCTCCTATTTCGACGCCCACGACCGTCTTCAGGAGCAGCCCGCCGATCTCGTCATCGTCTCTGGTGCCGCGATTGAATCCGCGCGGCTTTTGCTCAACTCCAAAAGCAAACTCTTTCCGAATGGCCTTGGCAATCGTTTTGACTGGGTCGGCCGCAATCTTCAGGGTCACGCCTATTCCGGCGCCACCGGTCTATTCGATTTCGACACTTACGACGACGTCGGCCCCGGCGCCAACATCGCTATCTGCGATTACAACCACGGCAATTCCGGTCTGCGCGGCGGCGCTATGCTCGCCAACGAATTTATTCGCCTGCCCTACCAAGCCGTGGACATGCCACCGGGTGGCGTCCGTTGGGGCAAAGCCCACAAGGACTTCATGCGCAAAGCCTACCGCCGCACTATTAAAATCATGGGGCCCACGCAGGAAATGCCAGTCTTCGATTCTCGAGTGCAACTCGATTCTTCGGTCAAGGATTTTTGGGGTATGCCAGTGGCGCAGCTCTCTGGTTACCAGCACCCGCATACTTTGGAGATTGCCGGTGTCATGGCTGGAAAAGCGGAGGCTTGGCTCAAGGAAGCCGGCGCCATCCAGACCTGGCGCAATCTCCCCTGGAATGGCGTCAGTGGCGGCCAGCATCAGGCTGGCACCTGCCGCATGGGCAGCGATCCCAAAACCTCCGTCGTCGATTCCTGGTGCCGCGTCCACGATACCGACAATCTCTACGTGATTGACGGCAGCGTCCACGTCACCAACGGCGGCTTCAATCCTGTCCTCACCATTCTCGCCAACACCTACCGTACCTCCGCTCACCTCGCGCAATCCTGGAAAGGAAAAGTCTAGCCATGGCTTTTCTCCGCTCTCGCCTGGCTCTCCTCGTTCTCGCCATCGGCATTCTGGTTGTTCTCGGCGTTCCCGCGGCCAGCCTCTACTTCGAATACTCCGCCGGAGAATCCTGCGCCCGGTGCCACGAAATCCGCTCCGAACACTCTTCCTGGCAAACCTCCAGTCACCGCGCGGTTGCCTGCGGCGCTTGCCACGGCGAAATTCTCACCTTCGATCCTGGCTTCCACTTGGGGAACGCCCGCCGCCTCGTTCAGCACATTCGCGGCGCTTACCGCGATCCCATCCGTCTTCGCACCATGGACGTCAACGCCATGGTCGGCCGCTGCCAGAAATGCCATCAGCAGGAAGCCGCGCAGTGGCAGAACGGCCCGCACGGCCTCACTTACGAAACCGTTTTCCTCGATGCCAAACACAACCGCAGCCGCCTCTTGATGGACGATTGTCTTCGCTGCCACGGCATGTTCTTTGAAGGTGGCATCCGCGAACTCGTCGCGCCGTTAAATACCGAGGGTCCATGGAAGCTTTTGCCGGCCTCCCTCGTTCACCAGCCCGCCATCCCTTGCCTCACCTGCCACGCCATTCACCGCAGCGGCAACCAGCTCCACAAGGATGACGATGCCAACGCCAAATCAGCCGGCCGCGAAGAACTCTATCGTCCTTCGCTCGGCTTCTTCGATCGCCGTGAACGCGCCAATTTCTCCGTCGCTCTTTTGCCTCTGCCCGTGATGTTTGATTTCGGCAGGCCTGTGAAGATCAGCCCCGATCCACGCCAGTCTCTTTGCTACCAGTGCCACGCGCCTCTTGCCACCATGGAAGTGCATTCCGGCGACGACCGCACGCCCGTCGGCGTTCATGAAGGTCTCAGTTGTTTAGTGTGTCATCAGAAACATGGCCAGCATACGCGCGCGTCCTGCTCCACCTGCCATCCGCGCCTCTCCAATTGCGGCCTCGATGTCGAAAAGATGGACACCACCTTCGCCTCCACGAAGAGCCCCCACAACATTCATTTCGTCAAATGCCTCGATTGCCATCCCAAAGGCATACCCAAGAAACGCTCCGCCTCCGCCCGCCCGCATTCCCTGTAGCTCAGGGACCGCACTTGTAGCTCAGGCCTTCAGGCCTGAGGCTTTCCACTGGCCCTTCGCTGACCAACCCGCTCTGCGGCGTCGGTTCTTGCGTTTGAATGGGTCAAGCATTGCTCAACCCATTCTCGGCAAGGCGTCAACGCTCTCGCCAATCTGTTCTGCCCATCCTCCTAAGAACGTTTCATCAATCGCGATCTCCTGCACCACGCCATTCAGTTCTGCTTGCAGTGCCGCTGGATCAGCTTTTCTTGGCGGAGGGATCCTTAAATTGCCTTGCGAGGGTTGGCCAGTAACCTGTCGGACGCAGCCGCTGCAAAATCTCCACGAAATAGGCGTCCGGACCGATGAGCACGCGCGGGCGGCGATGCTCCACGGCGCGCAGTATCTTGGCCGCCGCCACGTCCGGATTCGTTCGCGTGATGCGATGGAAGCGGTTCAGGCTCTGTTGACGCAATCCCTCGCCCGCGTTCTGCCCCAGGCGTGCCTGATTCGCAATCGCAGTCCGCACGAAGCCCGGATGCACGGTCGTCACAAAAACGTTCGTGCCGGCCAGTTCGTGTTGCAGCGACTCTGAAAATCCCCGTACTGCAAACTTGCTCGCGCAGTACGCGCTCTGCCCGATTGCGCCCACAAATCCCAGCAGACTCGAGGTGTTCACGATGTGCGCCCGCTTCTCCTTCTTCAGCAGCGGCAGAAAAAAATGCACGCCGTGAATCACACCCCAGAAATTCACGTCCATCAGCCAGCGGAAATCCTCCAGCGAAAGCTCTTCAAAATTTCCCAGCAGCGCTACGCCCGCATTGTTGAACACCACCGACGCCCGCCCATGCTGTGCTGCAACTTCTTTCGCGAACGCCTTCACGCTCGCCGCGTTTCCCACATCCACGCGGTGCTGCGTCACCCTTCCACGCGTTGTTCCCAGCAGCGCTACCGTCTCCGCCAGCCCCTTTTCGTTCACATCTGATAGCGCCAGTGGCGCTCCCATGGCCGCCAGTTGTTGCGCCAGGCAACGCCCCATCCCCGACCCCGCGCCCGTGATCACCGCCACGCTTTCGCTCAAAAATGACATCAGCGCACCTGCGTCTATGGATTCACCGTAAATTCTCAGAAGAGTCCTTCATCGAAGGAGAGACCCCACAGCGCTCTCATACCACATTTCACGCGCGCCCAGCCAGCGCCCGCGTCGCGTGCGTTCTCTGCGGCCCCATGCGCCCGTATTGGCTGCCTGTTGAATAACTAGAATTAATGACCCGCGTGCTCCAATGTGAGCAACATCACAGGTCGAGTAGTTCGTGTTTTGGTAGAATTTCGCCGCGAATGACAACCGTTGAAATGACGCCCGGAGACAAGCCGCCTGCAACCGCGAATTCGCGGGAGGAGATCGAACGTCGCGTTCGACAGGGCCAGATCACTTGGGCGGGACCTCTGACCGTTATGATGGGCCGCAGTTTCTTCATGATCGTAGCGCAGGCGTTGGTTGCGGCCATCTACTGGCTGCGCGGACATCCGTCTGCCTGGAACGCCGCCGCACCATGGTGGACGGTATATGGGACGCTGGTGGACGTAGGCTGCCTGGCTTTGATGGTGAAATTCACTCGGACCGAGGGTATCCGCCTGCGCGACCTCATAGGGCGAGTTCGCTTGCGATGGGGGTACGACATTTTTCTCGGGATGGCTTTTTTTGTCGTTTTTCTACTGGTTTTCTCGCTCCCTGGCTTCTTGGCAAGCAAGCTCATCTTTGGCTCGGCACATCCATCAATGTATCCCGGTTTATTATGGGCAAGGAGTTTGCCCCTCTGGGCCGTGATCTACAGTTTGAGCCTCTTCATACTGATCTGGTCGCCGACCGAAGAGATGACTTACAACGGATACGTGCTGCCACGGATTCAGGCGTTGACGCGACGCACCTGGGTTGCCGTCCTGCTGGTAGGTTTTTGGTGGGGACTCCAGCACAGTTTTATTCCGTTCATTCTGGACTGGAAATATGTCGTCTGGCGTTTCCTGTTCTTCTTCCCC
>Ga0074045_10000130_pt1 | contig 65149 bp, 58 predicted proteins | sample BogForMeECP23OM2_FD_94442 | JGI IMG/M metagenome (GOLD analysis project Ga0074045, IMG submission 94442) | Bog forest soil microbial communities from Calvert Island, British Columbia, Canada - Bog Forest MetaG ECP23OM2 | ecosystem: Environmental > Terrestrial > Soil > Wetlands ... | reverse complement strand
CTTTGCTCGCCGAAGCCCATGCCGCCCTGGGTATGGAGAAATCACACTACGAATTTGACTTTCCGGGAGCGGAAAGCGAGTTCCTTAAGGCCATCGAAATCAATCCGAACTCCGCTTATGCCCATCTCTTTTATTCCAACTGTTACCTCATGCCGATGGGAAGAAAGGCGGAAGCTATCGCCGAAAATCAGAAGGCGCTCGCATTGGACCCCCTGTCGTTGCCCATCAGCAACTTCATGGGCATGACATATATGTTTGCCGGCGAGTACGAAAAATCCTATCAGCAATTCCAGCGCACGATCGCAATAAATCCCACGTTTCCATTGGCACACGAGTACTTTTTCATCCTGTTGACTGCAATGGGCAGATACGAGGAGGCGATCCCGGAGTTCGAGAAAAGTGAATTGCTGGGCGGTTCCAGTCCGCAAAAAGCTGCTGCCGAGGCAGCTGACGCGCTCAAAGCATTCGAGGCTGGAGGAGAGAAAGGGTTTTGGAAATGGAATCTCGAGTTGCACCTGCGCGCCTTAACTCGGCCGGACGGATCCGTTATAGCGGGCGCAGCCGGCGAAGTGGCCGCGGCCTACGCGCTGGCGGGCAACAAGGACAAGGCTTTCGAATGGTTAGACAAAGCGTACGAGGAACGGGACGGGCAAGATATTACGCTCTTGAACTGCGATCCTGCCTACAAGAACCTCCGCGGCGATCCCAGATTTTCTGCCTTCCTCCGGCGCATGGGACTGCGTAAATAGAATGGGCGATCGACATGCAGTTGATATCTGACGTGTCTGGCAACGGCATTCTTGCCGAGAACGATTACTCCGAGACGCTGTGCTCTTCGTTTTGCGAGCGCAGGACGCGGTCGACGGAGTAGGGGGCGCGGTGGCGGGGTTCGTGGTAGTGCCGGACTTGCATTTCGCCCAGCAGGCCGATAGCCAGCAGGTTTAATCCCCCTAGCAGAAGGCCCAAAGACAGCATCATCAGCGGACCGTGCGCCGACATCACAGGAACGTGGCGAAGAAACTTCTCGGCTCCCAGCCAGGCTACGATGGCGCTGCCGCTGAACATGCTGAGCAGGCCGAAGGTTCCGAAGAAATGCAGCGGCCGGGAAAGATAGCGGAGCAGAAAGCGAATGGTGATGAGATCGAAGATAACGCGGAAGGTGCGGGAGATGCCATAGTGCGACGAGCCGCGTTCGCGGTTGATGTTGCGGATGGGCACTTCGCAGATGGAGGCGCCATACCAGGACGCGAGCGCCGGAATAAAGCGGTGGAGTTCGCCGTAAAGCGGCACCTGCTCGAGGATCTCACGGCGATAGGCTTTGAAGGTGGTGCCGAAGTCGTGAATGTCGACGCCGCTCAGTTTGGCCATGAGCCAGTTAGCCATACGGGAGGGAATGCGGCGCATCCAGAAATTATCGACGCGAACCTTGCGCCAGCCGCTGACGATGTCATAACCCGCCGCAATTTTTTCAAGAAAGACCGGGATGTCGGAGGGATCGTGCTGCAGATCTCCATCCATGGCGATGATGTATTCGCCGCGGGCGTGATCGAAACCGGCGGCCAGGCCGGCGGTCTGCCCAAAGTTGCGGCGCAGCTTGACGACGGTTACGCGGCTGTCGACGGCCGCGATCTCGCGCAGCATGGCAAAGGTGTGGTCGCTCGAGCCATCGTCGACCAGCACGATTTCGAAGCTCTCACCGGCGGTTTCCATGACCGCTTTGAGACGGTCGTAGAGATCGGTGACGTTTTCCTGCTCGTTGTGCAGAGGGACGACAATGGAGTACTTGGGCACAGTCTTTTTATTATAGCGTGAAGCTGGCGGGGCGCGAGGCGGATTATTTTACAAAGTCGCCCGGCGCGTGTGGAGCTACCAGCAACGTCGCTAGGACCGCATCAGGACTGCTCTTTTAGCTTTAGCTTCGATTTATTTTCTTCCATAAACTTCTTGATGTCGTCGGCGGCACCGAGCAGGCGATTCCATTGCTCGTAATAGAGCGTGACCGGGAAGCGGCCCAGGCCGTAGACACTGACGCCACCCTTTTCGCCTATTTTGAAGATAAGATCACCGCTGCGCTTTTTGGTCTCGACCTCTTTTTCCAGCTGAGATAAGCGGGCTTTGAGTTCTTCGTAGGTTGGTTCTGCCATGGGTTCCTCACGGTTCAAGTTTGATGGCCGCCGGGAGATGGGCCAGGCGGCGACTGGTTATCCCATCCCCATAGTAACGTGGCCGACGTTGCTTGTGCGATGCAACCGTTATAAGCTTAAAGGAATCTAGTGTCTCATCCGAAGTGGGAACTTATGCGGTTTTGGACTCGATCGTTGGCTTGGCTCTGCCTGTCCTTGATGTTATGGACTGCGGCGGCGGAGTCTACGCATAACCATCCAAGCCAGAACGAAACCGCATCCTGTTCCATCTGCGCTGTGGCTCACAGCGCCAGCCCAGTGGCTAGTTCGAACCAGGCCCGGCCGGTTTTTGCCGCGGTCGGCTGGCTGCAAGAAGAAAAAATCATCGCGAAGGCCTGGATCGGTGTTCTTGATCTAGGCATTCGTGGTCCTCCTGCGGTTTAGGGATTCAATTGATCCACTGCGCCGGCGTGACATTCCGGCCGATCCCTAATTGTCAGTCGCTTCAGGAGGATTCATGATTACTTTTCGGCAATGGCGCCTCGCATCAGCTGGCGCTGTGGCGCTCGTTGTGTCGGCGGCGCTTGGCGTGGCACAGTCTGTGGGCAACTCTACATCGCTGAACGGAACAGTGCTGGACGCAACCGGCGCGGTTGTCCCGGGAGCTATCGTAAAAATTCATAACCCCGTGAGCGGCGTGGACCGCAACGTGCAAACCGATACCACCGGCCAGTTCAGTTTCCCCAACACTCCGTTCAATCCCTATCACCTTTCGGTCACGGCGAGGGGTTTCACGCCCTATGCGCAGGATGTGGAGCTTCGTTCGGTCGTGCCCGTGACTCTTTCCATCACGCTGCAAGCGGCTGTGGAGGCGACGACGGTCACCGTTCATGAGGAGGCCGGCGACCTGGTTGAAACGGATTCCACGTTCCACACCGATGTGGACAAAAGCCTTCTCGACCGGATTCCGATGCCTGCGGATTCGGGCGTTGCGGCCGCGGTCACGGCGGCCACTCCCGGAGTTTCCGCCGACTCCAACAACAGCATGCACGGCCTCGGCGATCATGCTGAAAACACCATCTCGGTGGACAATCAGGTCAACTCGGATCAAACGAGCAAAACTTTTTCCAACCAGATTCCGTCCAATTCGATTCAGTCCATGGAGGTCATCGCTGGCGCACCGCCCGCGGAGTTTGGCGGCAAGACAAGCCTGGTAGTGAAGGTGAGCACGCGATCCGGTCAGGGGATTACCACTCCTACGGGCACGGTTACAACTTCGTACGGCTCCTTTGGCACGTCCAACGCATCTTTCGATCTCGCTTACGGTGGACAGAACTGGGGAAATTTCATCGCTCTCAGCGGTACCAACGGTGGGCGCGTTCTCGATGCGCCCGAATTTGCCGTGATGCACGACAAGGGCAATGAAGAGAACCTCTTCGACCGGATCGACTACCAGATTGCCTCCGGCAATACTGTGCATCTCAACCTGGGGCTGAGCCGCTCCTGGTTTCAGACGCCTCAAACTTTTGACAACCTCAATCTCGGAGCTATCGATCCCTTGGGAAACCCCGTTCCGCCGACCGACCAGCGATCCCAGATCAAAACCTTTAATGTCGCTCCAACCTGGACGCGCCTTCTCAGCCCGACGGAGGTCTTCACCTTCGGTGGATTCGTGCGCCGCGACGATTACCATTACTATCCGAGCAACGACCCTTTCTCTGACCTCGGGCCTCTCAATCTGCAGCGCGAGACCATCGGGCAGCACCGCACCCTCACCAATGCGGGTATTCGTTCCGATCTGGCATACGCCCACGGCGTCAACAACATAAAAGTAGGAGTGACTTATGAGCAGACATTTCTCACCGAGAATGACAGCCTGGGCATTGTCGACCCCTTGCTCAACGCGCCGTGCGTGAACGCAAACGGAGTTGCGGTGGCCGCCATCGGCGTCACCAATCCATCACTTTGCCCGGCCGGATTGTTTCAGAACGCACCGGTGCCAGGCTCTCCCGCCACGGGCTCGTCCCCCTATCCATTCTTCAAACCCATTCTTCTGGCTTTCGACCTCACGCGCGGCGGCGGCATGTATGGCTTCAACGGCCACACGGATGTGAAGGAACTTGCCATCTATGCCCAGGACACAATCAGCAAGGGAAACTGGAATTTCAGTCTTGGACTGCGTGGCGATCTTTACAACGGCCTCAGCACCGCGCGTCAACTGGAGCCGCGCCTGGGCGTAGCTTATAACATCAAGCCGAGCAGCACGGTGCTTCGCATTTCTTACGCACGAACTCTTGAAACACCCTTTAACGAGAACCTAGTTCTCTCTAACGACGGCTGTGATTTTGCGGTGATCGCGGCCCTCGTGCCCTGCGTCCCGGCGAATCTGGATCCCGGTTTCCGTAATGAATTCCACGCCGGATTGGAGCAGGCCTTCGGGCGCTACCTGGTTTTCGATGGAGAATACATCTGGAAGTACACGCACAACGGATACGACTTCAGCGTGCTGGGCAACACTCCGATCACATTTCCTATCGAATGGCACAACTCAAAGATCCCGGGATATGCGGCCAGCGTGCACATGCCGAACCTTCACGGGCTCAGCGCAACAGTGGTGTTTTCCAGCGTGGCCGCGCGATTCTTTCCACCGCAAGCTGGGGGATTGGGAGTGACCGTTGGCCAGAATGGGCTTCCCTTCCGCATCGACCACGACGAGAAATTCAACCAGTCAACCACCATCCAATATCAACTTCTGAAACGTGGTCCGTGGTTCGGGCTCAACTGGCGCTATGACAGCGGACAGGTGGCTGGCGCCGCGCCGTGCTACGGCGTCGGCCCGGGCAACGACTGCCCGGCTTCGACCACTCTTAACGGCCAACCCGCAGTCGCGATGTTCGGCAACGGCGCTCCACTAACCCCCGATGAAGAGTTTGAGGCCGGCTTCTACTGTGGCGGCATTCACGCTACGCCGACGGTTGCGCTTCCCTCCGTCTGTCCCGTTTCACAATTCGGATCGAAGCTGATCAAAGTACCGGCTCCTGGAACCGAAAATGATGACCACAATCCTCCCCGCATCGCCTCTCGAAATCTTTTCGACGCCTCGGTCGGAGCGGACAACATCTTCCACGGGGACAAGCATAAGTGGGATCTCCGTCTCACGGCCGTGAATCTGTTCAACAAAGCAACGCTCTACAACTTCCTTTCCACTTTCAGCGGCACACACTATGTCACACCGCGAGCCCTTACGGCTCAGATCGGCTTCCATTTCTAGCGAGGACGTTTGTGCGGGGACGGATTGCGGCAAGAGCTGTTTGTAAATCAGTGTAAAAGTGCTTAGGTGGCCGTGAACGGAGGGAATCCGACTGGTAGAATGACTCTATCTTCATGGGTTGCAGTGAGATTCGTTGCTGGGGAGACATGCTTGTCCACAGGGTCGGCGTTCCAACTGTTGATTCTTTTGAGCGGCTTATTTTCTTTTTCGCTTGGGTCGGCGGCGCAGCAGAGTCCGCCGCGACCGAGTCCCGCGGCTACGGATCCGCAAAGTGAGGGCGCGGCTAAACCGGCGGCGGGTCAAGATACTGGCAAAGGCCCCGACAATAAAAACAGCAACGACGCCCAGGGCGCGCAGGGTACGGGCGGCAAGGCGAGCCCTTCAGGAACCTCGAACGACCGGCTTTTTTATGCGCTGCCTAATTTCCTGACGCTGGAAGGTGCCGGCAAATTGCCGCCGCTCACCACGGGGCAGAAATTCAAGGTCGTATTCCGGGGTTCGTTCGACTATATCCAGATTCCCTGGTACGGCTTTCTGTCGGGTATCAGCCAGGCGGAAAACAGCGAACCCGGTTTTGGCCAAGGCGCGGAGGGTTATGCCAAACGCTTCGGGGCTTCTTTTGCGGACGGGACCATCGAAAATTTTATGGTAGGCGCAGTTTTTCCCTCCTTGCTTCGTCAGGACCCGCGGTATTACCAGTTGGGGCACGGCGGGTTCGTGCATCGCACCAGCTATGCCGTCAGTCGAAGTTTCGTGACCCGAACCGACTCTGGCCGCGCGCAATTCAACTTCTCCGAGATCGTTGGAGGCATGTTGGCGGCGACCATCTCTACAAACACATACCACCCCGAGTCCTTCACCAGGGTTCGCTACAGCGCGACCGGCACGCCTACCTATGTATTCACTCCCTCGGATCGCACTCTGGGCAATACCGCCAAAGTATGGGGAACGCAACTCGGCTACGACACGCTGACCCTCGTCGTAAAAGAGTTTTGGCCGGATGTGCATCGCAGGTTGTCACACAAGCGCAATGGCGGAGAAGCGCCTCAGGCTCTCGGTCCCCATCCCTGATTCTGAATTTGCGAATGCCGCGCAGCCAGCCTGGCGGCTTACAAAATTCTTTCTTGCGTATAGCCGTTGGCCGCTAGCGCGGCGATTAGCTCCGCGATGTGATCCGGGCCGCGAGTCTCCATGGTGATATCGATCGCGGTATCGCCGAGATTTACGTTGTGGTAGGCGCGGTCGTAGGATGTCTCGACGATGTTGGCGCGGTGCTGGGCGAGAATGCCAGTGACCCGGTGCAGAGCTCCGGGGTAATCGGGAAGGTGAACGCGCAGGCGCACCAGTCGGCCGTCTTTTACCAAACCGCGTTCGATGATGCGCGCGAGCAGGGTGACGTCGATGTTTCCGCCGCTGACTACAACGGCAATCTTCCTGCCCGCAGTTTTTTCCTTCGGAGCGGCAGGTTTTGGCGACTGGATGTGCGGAATCCGGCGATTGATCAGCGCCGCCAGAGCCGCAGCGCCGGCGCCTTCCGCCAAGATCTTTTCCCTCTCCAGCAGCAGTAAAACGGCGTTTGCGATCTCCTCTTCTTCCACCGTGACGACGTCGTCGACATACTTCTGAATCAGCGGCAAAGTTCGGTCGCCGGTGCGGCGTACCGCGATTCCATCCGCGATGGTAACCGCCGAGGGTAAGGTCACGGGTTTTCCCTCCGCAAGCGCGGCTCGCAGCGAAGGCAAGCGCGAGGGTTGCACTCCAAAAACCTGGATGCGCGGATTGGTTTCCTTGAGCGCGCAGGCGATGCCGCTGATCAAACCTCCTCCACCGATGGGCACCACCACGGCTTCCAGATCGGGATGTTGCTCCAACAATTCAAGACCGAGAGTTCCCTGCCCCGCGATTACGACATCATCGTCGAAGGCATGAACAAAGGTGAGGTCGTCTTGCTCGCTGAGGCGCATTGCTTCCCCGAAGGACTCATCGTAATTCGCTCCATGCAAGGCCACCTCGGCGCCATAGCCGCGGGTGGCCGACACCTTGATCAATGGGGTGGTCAGGGGCATGACGATTCTTGCGCGGATTCCTAAGTTCGCGGCATGGTAGGCCACGGCCTGCGCGTGATTGCCGGCGGAGGCTGCAATGACTCCCTGGGAGCGCTCCTCCGGGGAAAGACTCAGAAGCTTGTTCAATGCGCCACGTTCTTTATAGGCACCGGTGCGCTGGCGATTCTCCAGCTTGAGATAGACGGAGTTGCCGGTAAGTTCGGAAAAGGTTTCAGAACGGGTACACGGGGAGACGTAGATCGACTGCCGAATTCTTGCTAAAGCGGACTGAATGTGGGAGAGCGTGACCATTCGGGCGCTGATGAAACCGGCGACTCCCCATCTTACAAGAGGGAAAAGCGACGTTTCAGGATACAAGGATGCCCGACAGCAGCAGCTAAAATCGGGCTCGCGGCGAGCAGAAAAATCCATGCGACGGATCGAAATTGATGATTGTACTTGAAGGGGTATTTCAGGTTAGACAATTAGTGTGGGGAAGAGTCGCCTTACCTTCGCGAATGACCATGATGCCTGCGGCGTGGGCTTCATTGCGCAACTTGGGGGACCCGGTTCGCATGAGGTCGTGGAACGCGGTCTGGTGGCACTGGCGCGCCTGGCCCATCGTGGCGGCGTGGACGCGGATGGCCGCAGCGGCGACGGAGCTGGGCTGCTGGTGGGGCTCCCAAAAGCTTTCTTCCGCAAAACGGCTCGCGCTGACGGGATTGAACTGCCCGAGGAGTTTGGCGTGGGCATGGTGTTTCTTCAGCGTGGCCAGGAAGAGCATGGGATGGAGGCGATCCGGGCCCGGGCGGCGAAGTTCCACCTGGACTTTCTGGGCTGGCGCACGGTTCCGACCGATCGGTCGATCCTAGGACCGCGCTCGCTCGATTCCCTGCCGGTGGTGCGGCAATGCTTCTTAGCGCCTAGAGGGAAGTCTTCAGGTCGCAAGTCTTCCAATCCAAGGTATTACAGTCACAAGTCCTGTGAGCTGACATCTTCCGGCTTCGAGTCGAAGTTATTCCGTTTGCGGCAGGAACTTGAGACGCTTTCTGATTCGGCCTATTACTGTTCGCTATCGGCGAGGACCATCGTTTACAAAGGTCTGCTGACCCCGGAGCAGTTGGCTCCTTTCTATCCTGATCTGAAAGACCTGGAGTTCGAGAGTGCTTTTGTAGTTTTTCACCAGCGCTATTCGACCAACACCCAACCCAGTTGGTCGCTGGCGCAGCCGTTCCGCTTCGTGGCGCACAACGGCGAGATCAACACGATCAGCAGTAATCGCCGCTGGTTTCAGGCGCGATCGGAGCGCATGCGTCGCCGTCTCGAGATCTCCGACGACGCCCGGTTGCTGCAGCCGGGAATGAGCGACTCCGCGAGCTTCGATAACGCGCTCGAGGCTCATGTGCGCTGCGGCTTCAGCACGGCTGAGTCGGTATTGAGGCTGGTGCCGCCAGCATGGGAGCACGACGAACATCTCGACCCCGGGTTGCGCCAATTCCTCGCCGATAGCGCCCTCGATCAGGAGCCCTGGGACGGACCAGCCGCTTTAATCTTCACCGACGGTGAAGTGATTGGCGCAAAGCTCGACCGCAACGGGCTCCGTCCGCTGCGCTACACGCTGACTGCGGACGGATTGCTGATTGTGGGATCGGAAGTCGGCATTACGGATCTTTCCGATAAACAGGTCGTGGAGCGGCAGCGGCTGGGGCCGGGCGAGATGCTGGTTGCGGACGCGGCCAGCGGAACTTTCTTCCGGCCGAACGAAGTTGCCCGGCTGTTGCATGCAGAGCAAAAGCGCCCCGTGGCGAAGGTGATTCACGCCCAAGACAAGGCTTATGTGAGCGACCTTGACAGCACGCGTTTGATGGCCGCTTACGGCTGGACCGAAGATCAGTACCGCATGCTGTTTCAGCCGCTAGTGGAACGGGGGCAGGAACCGCTGTGGAGCATGGGAGACGATGCTCCTCCGGCGTTTCTTTCCGGCCTGCCGCGTCCCCTATGGGATTTCTGCAAGCAACGCTTTGCCCAGGTGACGAATCCGCCCATCGACCCCTTGCGCGAGAGCCAGGTGATGTCGCTGGACGTGTATTTGGGCAAGAGGATGAAGCTGAACTCTCCCCTCCTCGATGCGGGACAAATGGATTCGATTGCCGATGCATTGTCGCCGGTACGGAGCATCGACTTTACTTTTGAAGCTGCGGGCGGGGTTGACGTTGGGCGCCAAACGCTCACGAAGATTCGCGAAGAAGCGAGTAGGGCGGCGACTGGCGCCAGTGCAATTCTTTTGACCGATCGCGGTGTGAGCGGCACGCGGGCTGCTCTGCCCGCACTGTTGGCGGTTTCGGCTGCGTGGGAGGCGATGACCGAGGCCGGGGCGTGGAATATTCCGCTGATTGTCGAGACCGGGCAGGCCAGCGACACCCATCACATTGCCTTGCTGGTTGCGGCAGGTGCCAGCGCAGTGCACCCTTATCTGGCCATGAGCCTGGCGGCTCACGCGGATGATAAGGCGGATGGCGGCGGTCGTGCCGGTGGCGACGCCCATGTTCATGCGGTTCAGCAGAATGGTCCCGCACGCTACCGGGCCGCGCTGGAAAAAGGTTTGCGCAAAGTGCTGGCGCGCATGGGCATCTCGACCATCAGCAGCTATCGCAACAGCCAGTTATTCGAAACAATTGGTCTCGATTCAGCGGTCTGCGACGAGTTTTTCGCGGACGCCGGCCACACCCTCAGTGGTAAAACTCTGAACGATCTGTTGAATGACTGCATCTCCCGTCACGCTGCGGGTTTTGGATCTTCGACGGCGGAGTTTCGCGATGTTGGTCTGTATCGCTTTCGCCACAACGGGGAGAAGCATGCAAATTCTCCGGAACTGGTGCGGCGCATGCATCGCTACATCAAGTCGCCGAGCGAGGAGAATCGGGCGGCGTTCGCCGAGCTGTCGGACCACCGAAAAAACGTTGCGGTGCGGGATTTGCTCGAGGTGCGCCCGCCCTCGTCGTCTTTGTCGCTCGACGAAGTAGAGAGTGAAGCGTCGCTGCTCAGCCGCTTCAGCACGCAGGCTATGTCGCTAGGGGCAATCTCGCCCGAAACCCATCAGACTTTAGCCGTCGCCATGAATCGCCTGGGGGGACGCAGCAATACCGGTGAAGGCGGCGAAGATCCTAATATTTATTACGAGCGGCCGGAGGCGAACAACCGGGTGAAGCAGGTGGCTTCGGCCCGTTTTGGCGTGACCGCGGAATACCTGGTGCACGCCGACGAAGTCGAAATCAAGATGGCGCAAGGCTCGAAGCCGGGTGAGGGTGGACAACTTCCTTCCGCCAAGGTGACGCCTTACATTGCGCGCTTGCGTCATGCCATACCGGGAACATCGCTCATTTCACCGCCGCCGCACCATGACATCTACAGCATCGAAGACCTGGCACAGTTGATCTACGATCTGCGGGCGGTGAATCCGAATGCGCGCATCGGGGTGAAGCTGGTTTCGAGCTCCGGCGTGGGTGTGATCGCAACGGGCGTGGCTAAAGCGGGCGCGGACGTGATCACGATCGCTGGGCACGACGGGGGCACAGGAGCCTCACCGCTTACTTCGATCAAGAATACGGGTCTCCCCTGGGAAGTTGGCCTGCGCGATGCGCATACTTCCCTGGTGCGGGCCGGGATGCGGGCGCGGGTTCGCTTGCGGGTGGATGGCGGTCTCAAGTTTGCCCGCGACGTGGTGGTCGCAGCGATGCTGGGCGCGGAGGAATTCGGCTTTGGAACCTCTGCCCTGCTTGCGGTCGGGTGCGTCATGGCTCGGCAGTGCCACCTGAATACTTGTCCCGTCGGGATTGCGACCCAGGATGAAAAATTGCGGGCGCGCTTCGCCGGAAGTCCGGAGATGGTAGCGACTTTTTTCCGCGCGCTGGCGGCGGATGTGCGTGATCTGCTCGCCGAGATCGGCGCGAAGTCGATCGAAGAAATTCTGGGCGAAGTCGAAAGATTGCAGGCGCGATCACCCGCCGCTGAAGCCAGCATCAGCGGGCTTTTGCAGCCAATTGTTCAGCCGCCGGACCAGTTCTTCTGCCCGCATGAAGACAGCAGCGCGCTTCATGTGGAGCTGAATCGCGTCGTGAATGATCTGGAGTCGCTCTCCCGGCGCTCTTATAGCTTTGCGATTACCAACGAGGATCGGGCGGTGGGAGCTCACCTTAGCGGTGAAATTCTTCGCCGCATCGGGCCTTCGTTTGGACTCTCAAGTCTGGAGATGAGCGGCGTCGACTGCGAGTTCGAGGGTACAGCGGGACAAAGCTTTGGCGCGTTCCTCATTTCCGGAGCGAATTTCCGGTTGACCGGCGAAGCCAACGACTACGTGGGCAAGGGTTTGTGCGGCGGCAGCATTGCCATCACGGCAAAGGCGGAGGCCTCGGAGCGCGGTGATGTGCTGGTGGGAAACACGGTTCTCTATGGCGCCACCTCCGGCGAGCTCTACGTCGCCGGGCGGGCGGGAGAGCGGTTCGCCGTTCGCAACAGCGGAGCTCTGGCCGTGGTTGAAGGCGTGGGGCGCCACGGGTGCGAATATATGACTGCTGGTGTGGTCGTGATTCTTGGTCCAGCAGGCGCCAATCTAGGAGCGGGAATGACGGGTGGCTTGGCCTACCTGCTGTGCAACGAAGTCGATTATCAGAACAGCCAGGGCCGGACGAATCGAAATCAATTGAACCGTGAGTCTGTGCAGTATTCCATTCTGGCGCCGCAGGAAGAGGAATGGCTACGCCGCATCCTCCACCGGCATGTTCAGCTCACGGGCAGTCCGCGAGCCGCCGACCTGTTGGCCGAATCTACTTTGCCGCTGCTGCGGGTCGAACCGCTAATTCCTCCGTGCTCGATCGAGGAGAGTTGGGCTTCGGTTCTTTCCCGCCTGGCATCGCAGGAGGCGCGGAGTTACGGGCGCGAGAAACTGCTCTCTTCAGAGAGACCGGTCGTGCAGTAAGATTCCAGCAATCCACAATCTGTTCTGCCTCCAATTCCGCCTTCGTCTCAAGCGGTTCCTGATTCTTCTGGAGTTCCTCCCCGCTTAGGTCGGCATCTGAAGAACTGCACCAATTTCCTTTTCAGCACTCGGACCCCCCGGGGAAGTTCGCTATAATCTCGTACTACCTTAAAGTCGACAAAACTATGGACTTTGATCAGCTCGTCACATTCCTGGAAGTTGCCCGGCAGGGCAGCTTCTCCCGCGCCGGGGAAAAAGTGTTCCGCTCACAGTCGGCGGTGAGCGCGCAGATTCGCCAACTGGAACAGGAGTACGGCGATCGCCTGCTGGACCGCTCCGGCAAGACTGTCAAACTGACCCCGGCCGGCCAGGTGTTCCACGACTACGCACTGCGCATGAAAAAGCTGCGCGACGAATCGCTGGTGGCGGTTGCAGACCATGGCCATACGCCGCGTGGCACCCTCGTCGTCGGCGCCAATGAGGCCACATGTCTCTATGTTTTGCCTGAGGTTTTTGGGGAGTACTGCCGGCGTTATCCCGATGTGCAAATCAGCATCTATCGCAACTTCACGTACAAGATCGTGGAGAAGCTGGAGAACGGATCGCTCGACATCGGCGTCCTGAGCTTGCCGGTGCAGTCTCCCAGCTTAAAGGTGCAGGCTATTTACCGCGACCGGTTGGTGCTGATGGTGAGCCCGAAGAATCCTTTGGCGAAGCTGAAGACGGCGCATGTCAGGGAGATAGTGAAATACCCTTTGCTTCTGCCAAAGACGGGTCATACGCGAAGACTGCTGGACAAGCTGTTCCGCGAATACAACACCGAGCTCAAGGTGAGGATGGAGTTGCCCAGCATCGGCATGATCAAGAGCTTCGTGGCGGCCGATCTGGGCATTTCTTTGATCAGCGGATCGTTTGCCCGCGACGAAGTAGCGGCGGGGCGGGTAAAGCTGGTCGAGATCGAAGGGGCGGAACTGTGGCGCGAACTGGGCGTGGCTTACCGGCGCGACCGCACGCTCTCCGTCGCCACGAAGACGTTTTTATCGGTGGTGAAGCAGCTCTCCGACTATCTGAAGAAATCAGAGGGCTAGGCGTATTCTCAAGCGAGTCAGCGATTCATTTCTTGGCGGTGAGATTTTGTTTACGCATCCGCCTCCGGCACTGTCACCAACGGCTGGATGATGTGTAATCCGCACTCCGTTTTCGACGATCCGGACCAGCGTCCTGCCCTTGGATCTTCCCCGGGCAGCACCGCGCGAGTGCAGTGGGTGCAGCCGATGCTCGGGTAGCTGCGCTCATGTAAGGCGTTGTAGGGAACGTCGTGCTGGCGAATGTATTGCCATACCTGTTCCGAACTCCAGTCAGCGATGGGATTGAGCTTAACCAACCGAAACTTTGCGTCCCACCCGATTTTGCGGGCGCCCGCTCGGACAGCGGTCTGGTCGCGCCGGATGCTGGTGATCCACGCCTGTAGTTCGCTCAGTTTACGCAGCAACGGCTCAACCTTGCGCAAATTGCAGCATTGATCTGGGCTGTGCTTCCATAGTTCCGCGCCATGGAGCTGTTCCTGTTTCTCGGGGGAGATCAAAGGATAAACTCTTTCGATCGCGATGCCGTACTTTTGCTCTACTCGATCCATGAGGCTGTAGGTCTCGGGAAATAGAAATTCGGTATCAAGGGTGAAGACGCGAAAATTCTGGCGCACCCGGGATGCAATGTCGATCAGCACCATACCCTCGGCGCCGAAGGCGGAGGAGATCGCGACGGCATCGCCGAACGTCTCGAATGCCCAGCGAAGAACGCGCTCAGGTCTCCAGCTTTCGGCAACGGTCTGTAGTTCGGTCACTTCCTTTTTCATGCCAACGGCTCCTCTTCTAATCTCGATTCCCCAGGCAAGAAAACTCTTTGCGTCAGCCCGGCTCCCCATTCTTGTGGAGACTCAAGGAGATTTGCTGCTTCGCCGCTTCCACCCAGCCAAACAGACTCGGTATCGGCGAATCGCACCACCTCGCCGACGACCAACAGCGTTGGAGCAGGGAGTCCAGGGGCAAGATGGAGAGCTGCGATGGTGGTGCGATAGGTTTGCTGCGCCGCAGTTGTTGCCCGGGAAATTACGGCGCAGGGAGTTTCATAGGCAAATCCGGCGGCAACGAGCCGGCCGGCAGTCCCGGCATAGTCTTGACCGGGCATGTAGATGACGAGGGTCGAGTTCGAGGCGAACTGGCTCCAGTCCTCGACGGAACTTTCGGAGGCGCGATGACCGGCGGCGAGGACGAGGGTGGAAGATATTTCGCGATGCGTCAGGGGAATGCCTGCGGCGGCCGCAGCTCCGAGGGCTGAGGTCACTCCGGGAACAATCTCATACTCGGTGCCGGATCGACGCAGGGCCTCGATCTCTTCTCCCGCGCGGCCGAAGATCAGCGGGTCTCCGCTCTTCAGACGCACTACTTGCAGTCCCGAGGCGGCCAGCGTCACCATCAGGAAGTTGATCTCTTCCTGCCGCATGGTTTTCTTCCCGCATCGTTTGCCCACGTTCTGAATTTGAGCGGTGGGTGGGATCAGTTTCAGAATCTCAGGCGTGACCAGGTCGTCATGCAGCACCGCGTCGGCGGTCCGCAGCAAGCGAAGAGCTTTCACGGTGAGCAACTCGGGATCGCCCGGACCTGCGCCCACCAAATAGACTTTGCCGTTCATGCAGTTTCCCTCGTTTCATCGTTCGCAGATTGTCGGCTCGTCAATTCAACCGTGGCAGACTCTTGCGCCAATGCCGCTTGCAGAGCCTCCCGGCTCGCGAGCGAATGCAATAGCTCGCGCTTGCATTGCGGGTGAAGATTGCTGGCCAGTACCAGCTTTCGGGTCGCGCCCAGCTCCGCGATCCAATGCGCATATCCAGGACCAAATTGCCGATCGAGTTGCTGTCTGAGCCTTTGCGAGAGAGAGGGACTTTGTCCGTTGGTGGAGATGGCAATCTGTAAATCGCCCCGGCGCACGACGGCGGGATAGTAAAAGTCGCAGTACGCCGGGTCGTCGACTACGTTGCACAATACTCCGCGACGCTGCGCCTCGTTGTAAATCGATGCGTTGAGGTCACGCGATGCGGTGGCCACAATAGCCAGGAACGTTGCTTCCAGATCTTCGGCGGCAAAGGTGCGGAGTTCCAAGATTATCCTGCCTGCCTTTGCCCAGGTCCGCACTGCCTCACTTGCCTCGATAGCGATCACGTGGACGCGGGCGCCGGTATCGAGGAGGCTGGTAATCTTGGGTTCGCCAATTCTGCCGGCGCCAACCACCAGGCATCGTTTGCCTTCGAGCTTCATAAACATTGGAAACAGGCTGCTCATTGGTTTCACTCTCTACGCCTAACCTTCAACCCCGCTGGGTACGCGACCCTCAGGCACATCACGGGGAACGGCTTCGACTAACTGTCCCGCAAGAACGTTGCGCAGCTCCGCATCGCTGTGGCGGGCAAAAAAGTGCCGCAGATTCTCGTCCGGCTTACCGTGCGTGAGGTACTTGCGCAGCAGCCGTTCAATAGCTTCAGGAACCTCGGTCGCAGGGCAGCGATAGCCCACCGGCCTGGCGATCGACTGATTCAGGCCAACCGCGCCGCCGAGGCAGAAGTAATACGCATCCACCATGCGTCCATCGATCTTGATCTTCTTGCCCTCGATTCCGATGTCGGCGATCCAGTGCTGTCCGCAACTGTTGGGGCAGCCGGTGACATGCAGCTTCAAGTGCTGATCAAAGCCGGGCAGGCGTTCTTCCAACTCCTCTACCAGCCAGCGGGAGAAGCTTTTCGTCTCGGTAATGGCGAGCTTGCAGAACTCCGTGCCGCTGCAGGCGACGGCGCCGCGCCAGAACGGCGACCCACCGACGGGCAGACCAATCGCGCCCAGCTCTTTGGCCAAGTCGTCGGCTTGCAGCTGGGGCACGTTAACGATCAGCAGGTTCTGCATGTTCGTAGTGCGTAATTCGCCGCCGGCAAACCGGTCGGCAAGGTCGGCTGCGGCGTGCATTTGGTCGGGCGTAATCCTGCCACGGAGAACAGCAGAACCTACATAACAGTAGCCGCGCTGCTTTTGGGGATGGATGCCAACGTGATCGCGGTAGACGTCTGCCGGTGGCAGCTCCGGCTCGGCGGGGTCGAGTTGAAATCCGATGCGCCGTTCCAGTTCGTTTTGGAAGTCCTGCGCCGTCCAACCATGCCGCAAGAAAAGAAACTTCAGGCGAGCCCGTTCGCGATGTTCGCGCAACTGGTCGGAGTCGCGAAACAACTCCGCGACCCCCTTGATCACGGGCAGAACCTGATTCCAGCGCACGAAGGCGTTCAGGGGCGCGCCCAGATACGGATCGGTGGAGAGTCCACCGCCCACGCGCAAGGCGAAACCAATCTCAGATTTTCCTTGGGCTCGGCGCTCGACGGCGGTTAGGCCAACATCATTGATCTCGGGATAAGTGCACCAGACGCGGCATCCGGTGACAGACATTTTGAACTTGCGCGGCAGGTTATAGAACTCGGCATTCCCTGCCAGCATGCGATCCGCTTCAAGAGCCAGCGACGACGCATCGCAGATCTCATCGGTGTCCACGCCAGCCACAGGGCACCCCGTGATGTTGCGGGTTACGTCGCCGCAGGCACCCATGCTGTTCAGACCGACTCGCCAGAGTTCCTCAAGCACTTCAGGAAGAGCTTCGATGGTGACCCAGTGCAGCTGAATGTTCTGCCGGACGGTGAGATCAGCTGTGCCGCGGGCGTAGCGGCGGGTGAGATCGGCGATGGTGCGTAGCTGGTTCGAACTTAGCTGGCCGCTGGGAATGCGTATCCTGAGCATGAAGAACGGCAATGCCCGTCCCTGGCCATCTTTGCCGCCAACTACGCCTGCGCCGTCGCCCTGCGTGTAGACGCCCCACCAGCGGAAGTACGTTCCAATCCACTCCGGTGGAATGGAGTTGAAACCTTCCCGCGCAAAGCGTCGAATCTCGGCCAGACCCTCCCAGGGATTCATGGCGCGTTTGAGGCGCTCAACTTTTTGCGCTTTGGTTTCTTTTACGGTTTCGCTCATAAATTCAGTCCGGTGATTCAGCCAAAAAGAAAAACCCACCGCCAGATGCTCCCTGGCGGTGGGTCATAAGTGCTGGGTTTGAAAGTTCTAAGTCAGCATCTTATCCGCGCCAGAGCACACGCATGCACAACAACAACATGCACACACGCACATCTGACGAGGATTACTGAAGCCGACCATACAATTCGTAATTCTAAGCTGAAGCCGCTAAACCGTCAATTCGGTACATAGCGGGGTTTGATGAATAATTTGGATGCTACGAATCATTATTTTGAGTACACCCTATTCCTAGAGCCCCCTGACAAGCAAGCTCCTGACAGACGAATCGCGTGAAGCCTGCTCAGTTGGTTCGCCCTCTGACACTTTGAAGGACCGTGGCGGGTATCTGGAGCACACGAGCCTTTGAGTTTTTCTTCGTCGTCACATGAACCGCGATGCCATCGGCTTCTGGAAACGGGTCTGAAACTACTTCATACTCTTCGCCATAGAGGCGAATATGTTTGGAAGTGGAGTATCCAAGGTGTTTAACGTGTTCGCAGATTTCTGCAACCGTGAGAGCTTCATCCTCATTATGGCTGGTCATAATGAGACCATTATAGTCCTCGGCGGTGGAGACGACGAACTGTGTATTCCAATCAGTCGCTGGCTTTGCAAGTGATTGAAAAGATGGAGCGGGAGACCGGGATCGAACCGGCGACATCCAGCTTGGGAAGCTGGCGTTCTACCGCTGAACTACTCCCGCTCACTGGCTAAGATGAAGATGGAACGACAAGGCCGAAGCCAAGACAAAGTCTAGCACTCGCAGGCGCGGGAAACAATTTGATTGTCCTGGCCCCGCCTGATTTAATGATTCGTCTTCACCGACTGACTCATCTCCAATTGATTCGACAGTTTTTTTTCTGTTTGTCGACACTGAATAGCGGGCGGGGGTATTCGTGCACGATCTCGTTCGTTGGAAGTTTACGGATCGCGACGAGCACCATAGAATGTCGGCTGGCGTGAAGTCGCCTGGCGCATCAGTTGGGGCAGCAAGCAACAGATGCTCTAACCTTTGACCATCAATTGGTTCCCCCATCGAATGAGCAGAGGGTGCGAGTAGTGAGCGAGGCCTCGATTAACGATCTTATTCATGATGACCGTCTGTTTCCCGCCGACCGGGAAACGAGACTGATCGCGAGGCGGCTCTACGAATCCATTCGTGACCTGCCCATCATCAGTCCGCATGGACACACGCAGGCCGCGTGGTTTGCCAGCAACGATCCGTTTCCTGATCCGGCGAAGCTCTTTGTGCAACCCGACCACTACATCTATCGGATGCTTTACAGTCAGGGCGTCACGCTCGAAAATCTCGAGATTGGCTGCGCCGAGTTAGAGAACGCGCGCAAAGTGTGGCGCATCTTCGCCGCCCACTATCATCTGTTCCGCGGCACGCCCACGCGCATGTGGCTGGATTATGCCTTTTCCCGGCTCTTCGGGCTGGAGGAGCGGCTTTCGGCGAGGACCGCGGATCTTTATTTCGACACGATATCGGAAAAACTGCGCACGCCCGAGTTCCGGCCGCGAGCCCTCTATGAGCGATTCCGCATCGAGGTGCTTGCGACCACGGACTCCGCTCTGGATTCGCTGGAACATCACGCCGCGATCCGAAGTTCGGGATGGAAAGCGAGAATTTTACCTACTTTCCGGCCGGACTCAGTCGTCGATCCGGAATTCGCAGGGTTTCAGGAGAACATCGTGCGGCTCGGCGAACAGAGCGGCGAGGACACGGGCACCTGGAAAGGTTATCTGCGCGCGCTTGAGCAGGCCAGGGAGCGCTTTATCAAACTCGGCTGCACCGCAACCGATCACGGCCACCCGACGGCGCGAACTGCAGACCTTTCCGAAACGGAAGCCGCGAAACTGTTCGTTGAAGTACGCCAAGGGAGCGCCAGCGCCGAGAAAGAGGAAATGTTCCGCGCGCAGATGTTGACCGAGATGGCCCGGATGAGCTTGCAAGACGGCCTAGTGATGCAGATCCATCCCGGGAGCGCGCGCAATCACAATCGCATGTTGTTTGAAAAATACGGGCGTGACGTCGGAGCGGATATTCCGACGCAAACCGATTACGTCCAAGCGTTACGGCCGTTGCTGGATCGCTATGGAAATGACCGCAATCTTACGATCATTCTTTTTACTCTGGATGAGTCGGCTTACAGCCGGGAGCTGGCGCCGCTGGCGGGGCATTATCCTTGCCTGCGACTGGGCCCTCCGTGGTGGTTCTATGACAGTCCTGAAGGCATGCTGCGATTTCGTGAACGCGTGACGGAAACCGCTGGGTTCTACAATACGGTGGGATTCAACGATGACACCCGGGCGTTCCTCTCGATTCCTGCGCGTCACGATGTGGCACGCCGTATCGACTCTGCGTACCTGGCGCGCCTGGTTGCCGAGCATCGTCTCGACGAAGACGAGGCTTTTGAATTGGCGCGCGATCTCACGTGCACCCTGGTACGCCGGGCTTACAAGCTGTAGTGGTTAAATTCGGGAATGGAAAGAGGGGCGCGCCTTAGATGAATCTCCTGGGAAAGACTGGAGTCGTGATCGGCGGAACATCTGGCATCGGAAAGGCTCTCAGTATCGGGCTGGCCAAGGAAGGCGCCGATATTGTGGCCTCTTCTCGTCGCAAAAACTATGTCGAGGAAGTCGCCGCGGAGATTGAGGCCCTGGGGCAGAAAACTCTGCGGATTCCTTCGGACGTGTGCGACCGGCTATCACTCGAGAATCTTCTGGCGCGAACGCTGGAACGTTTTGGCAAGGTCGATATCCTGATCAACTGCGCGGGCAAGACCAAACGCACTCCCACACTCACGCAGCCGGAAGAAGAGTGGCAGGACATCATCAACACCAACCTTACTGGGACGCTGCGCGGCTGCCAGATCTTCGGGAAGCATATGCTGGAGCGGGGTTACGGGCGCATCATCAACATCGCATCTCTCGGTACGTTCGTTGGTTTGAATGAAGTAGCGGCCTATGCCGCGAGCAAAGCTGGAGTCGCATCCCTGACGCGTTCTCTGGCGGTGGAATGGTCAAAAAAGGGCGTTCTGGTGAATGCGATTATGCCGGGCGTCTTCCGTACCGCGCTCAATGCCGATTTGTTGGACAATACGCCGCGCGGTAAGGAGTTTCTCATGCGGACGCCGATGGGACGCTTCGGCAAGACTGAAGAATTGATTGGGGCCGCTGTCTACCTTGCCTCGGATGCCGCCTCATTTGTTGCCGGTCAGATTCTCGCCGTCGATGGAGGATTCTTGGCTAGCGGCGTGAACCAATAATTCTTGGTTTCCGCTCAATAAGTCGTTCGAGGGAAGACTTGGAAAAGCTGGTGCGGAAGGGGGGATTTGAACCCCCACGCCTTTCGGCGCCACCCCCTCAAGATGGTGTGTCTGCCAGTTCCACCACTTCCGCATTCGCGCCGAATCGCACGGTTAATGTTATCGCTTCCAGCGACGTACTGCAACGCAAAGGCCCCGATGGCCTGCGAGATTGCGCGACCGCGACGCCGGCGCTGGCGGTTCAGGCCTTAGGCGGGACCTTTGGCTGGACTCTTGGCTGGATCTTTAACTGGATCTTTGACCGGATCCTTGGGAGCCAGCACCTGGTGGATGCTGAGCAGGTAGCCCTTTGAGTTCGGGTCAAAAAAGAGGCGCCAGTAACAGTTCCCATGAGTCAGGGTCAAGATCTGAAGTAGAAGATCACGAGCGGATGCTTTGCCTCCCCCAACAGTCACAGTGTTGTGATCCAGCAAATTTCGGGGAGTCACTCCCAGCGCGACATTGGTACCACTGAGGGCTGTAAGTTTCTCGCAAAGCAACTGAATCGTTGCAGTGGCGGTTCTCTCTTTCCGCAGCAGGGTTACGGGAGAGTCGAGAACAGGTTTCTGCGGCAAAATTCTGCCTTTCACATCATGTGCCGCGGTGCCCACCACGGAAAGACTGCCCTGCTGGCCGGTCTTTCGCAGCTCGAATCTCCCCGGATTGTCGCTTCGATTGTAGGAGTCCACGATCAGTTGGACTGCCTTCTCTTCTTCCGCAGAACTGGCCTGTTCGGAGGCAGGCGGCGTAGAGGCAGCCGAACCAACAGGAAACTCGGCGCCAAAGCGCCCCCCCCCGGGGAACAGCTGAGCCTTGGAACCTCCAGGCATGGGAGATGCGGCTTCGGTCACATCCAATTTGGAGAGAAAGCGCGGATCTTCGTAGTTAACCACCCATCCATATTTTTCCCGCAGAGCGTCCAGCGTTTGCGCCAGTGGACGCGGATTGTTGGCGAGAACGTGGACCGTACCCTGGGTCTCAGAAACTTCTGCGTGTTTCAAATACGGGCTGGCCGCCGGCGTGGTCTGGGAGAATGATTGCGAGACAACCACCACACTTAAACAGATTGTTCGCTTAAGCGATTTCATTCGAATTTAGCTCTCTTCTTAGGGCAGTCTGTTGGTTCAGGTATTTTGTGTCGCGCCGGAAATCCGCAAAAAAGGCCCCGACCGCTGATTTTATCATCCGCTGCCTCATCGAAAGCGACGGGACGCGGTCGACGCACGACGACCCTACCTAAATGCTAAGCAACCGGACCACAAGACTCAGCCGAGTCTCGATCAACAACACAGCATTTCCTATCACCCAATGGCGTAGTTCCTTCGGAGTCGTGCTTATTGGAGCGCGACGGCGTATAAGGCATACAACAGGCACACGCCACCCACGCGGAGATGCCCATGACTGATACTCATCGAACGCATGTGAATGACGGAGACGAAGACTGGATTGCGAAGTATAGAGCGGCGTTGAAAGAATCGCCTGTGCGGCAATCGTATTTCCGGAAGCTTCGTGCGGCTGTGCGCCGCGCCCATCAGTTTGTAGTGGTGCGGGTCGGCAAGGTCCTCAGGCATGGGAGGCAAACGCAGTCGGAAAAGCCGGCTCTGTCCTCTGGATTACGGCCGTCCGCGCCATCTCCCGTTGTCGCCGAATCGCCCAATCACGTTCGAAAACCGAACCGTGGGCAGTCGACAAGCAGACGCCCTCCGAGAAAAATGGCGTCCTCACCGGCACGCTCGAAGCGTTCCGGGTGAGGAACACGATCCGACCGAGGAGGAGCTCCCGGATTCCGCTTGTCTTACCGCAAGAAGCTTCACTCCTATGTGTGAAAAAAGATACCACCTTACCCGTTTGACGTAATTCGAATGGGTTAGTTTGGCGTGAAAAAATTCGAGCAAATGAAGAAATACCGGATTTCGTCTTGACAACGGCTGGTTATGTGGCAGAATGTCATCGACTTCCTCCTTGCCCTCTGGGGGAAGTGCGGGATCTTTCCTACCCCAAGGAAAGTGTTTACCTGCTTTGAATACATACGTGAACGTTAGTAAATAAGTAAACAGCGCAAAGAAAGGCGCGTCTGTTCGCTTTTAGCTCCGGCAACGGTAACAGGCCCCCACGTCAATGGCCTCGAGAGGCCGAGTCAATTTGTTGAGGCGGCGCCGGAACGTGTGCGCGCCGCACGAAAAGGGGAATTCAGTGCATACTGCTCCGGCCCGGCCGGGTCTGATCGTAGTGGACGCCTCGTTGAGCCTGGTCGCTTCTAATACCGAGGTGCTTCAGATACTTACGTTTCCAGACCGGCCAGAAAAAATTCAAAATCTGGACGCTTGGCTCGCAAACAAAGTCCGCTGCAATCTTCTGGAGAGTCGATCGCGGTCGGGACTTGTCGGTGAGTTTCTGTCAGCCCGGCGGACCTATCTTTGCCGCTCTTTTCCGCTCGATGTCGCGGCCAGCCACAAGAACGGTTCTCCTCCCGGCGGGTTGCTGGTCTTGATGCTCGAGCGGAAAAGTAATGAAGCGGTGACGATTGCGGAAATTTCCGAGCGTTTTGGCTTGACCGCACGCGAACAGGAGACAGTGCAGTTTCTTCTCGAGGGTTTTACCAGCAAAGAAATTGCTCAGCGCATGAAGATCAGCCCGAATACAGTGAAGGCATTTATCCGGCTGGTGATGGTGAAGATGAGTGTCTCTACCCGGTCGGGAATTATTGGCAAGATTGTTGGACCGAGAGCTTGAACTCGGCTCTGGTAGCGGCTTTTGACGGAACTAATGAGATTGGGTTAATGCACATGGGGACTTGCAGGAGCGGCGAATTGAGATAGAGTGCTGGATGCGCCACGAAAGCCGAGCACCAACCCCCTCCCCAGCTTGGCCGGCGTAATCCAAGGAGGAAAACAATGCGTCGAACCACTATGCTCGTAGTCTGTACCCTAGCTCTGGCCCTGTGTGCTATGTCCGCGGTGGCAGCCACCACCCCGGGCCCCGACACACTGAAAGTCGATTATTTCTCGGGCGCCAATTACTCAAGCAACCCCGATGGAACGTTCCGAGTAATCAATCCTGGCACGTCAGGTGGCGAACTCTGCGCGAACATCTACGTGTTTGATTCGTACCAGGAACTGTCTGAGTGCTGCAGCTGCCCGCTCAGCCCGGATAGTCTGCGTACCCTCTCGATCAACCACGACCTGACCTACAACCCGCTGACCGGTGTGGTTCTGAGCACCGGCGTGATCAAGGTCGTTTCCACCGCGGCGAAGGGCACCTGGTGCCCGACGTACCCCAGCAGCCTGAATCCGATTGCTGGACTTCGTTCGTGGACGACTCACATCCAGAACTACGGCTACGCGATCACTGAGACGGCTTCGCAAGATGCCACGCTCAGCGCCGCCGAAGTTTCGCGTCTGCAGGGTGAGTGCTATGGCATCCAGCTGGACGGCAGCGGCAGGGGCCTGTGCACCTGCGGCTACGGCGACTAATTCTGTTTAACCTGAGTCGAGCAGGGCTGCCACTGGTTTTGCTCCGACTCCTAGACCGGCGCGCCAGAAAGCGAATTCATCCGTTTTCTGGCGCCGCCGTTATAATGAGTGCAGATTCTAGCTAAATTCTTGAGATGGGGGATCTCATGTTGGTTTTGAAAAAGGTTCTGCAGTTGGGCTTGGGCACCGCACTGGCGTTGCTGAGCACGGGAAGCATGGTTGCTCAAACTGACACCGGCGAAGTAGTGGCCAGCGTCGGTGGAGTCAAGGTAACAATGAAGGAACTGGAGCAGGAAGAATCGTCCAAACTCTTGTCAGCACACTATACGTATTATCAGGCTGAACAAAAGGCCCTGGATGCTCTCATCGACAAAAGGTTGATGGAGCAAAAGGCCAAGAGCGAGGGTCTTACCCTCGAACAGTTGATCGACCGGGATATCAAATCGCAGGTGAAGGATCCTTCCGAAGACCAAATGAAGGTCTACTACGAGGGATTGGAGACGGATCAGCCCTACGAGGCCGTCCGTAGTAAGGTTTTGGACAAGATTCGTGACCTGCGCACCAACAAGGCAATTGCCACATACGTGAAGGCGTTACGCACACAAACCGAAGTGTATGTCACGCTTGCACCCCCCAGCGCCATTGTGGATACCAAGAACGGCGAGCGGCTGGGCCCGGAGAAGGCGCCGGTGACCCTGGTCGAGTTCGCCGACTACGAGTGCCCGTACTGCCAGAAGGTGGCGGTCGATCTCAGGAAGCTCCAAGCCGAATTTGGAGACAAGCTCAATTTCACGTTTAAGGACTTCCCGTTGCCCATGCATGCGCGGGCGGAAAAGGCCGCGGAAGCCAGCCGCTGTGCCGGCAAGCAGGGCAAGTTCTGGGAATTCCACGACGAGATTTTCCACAGCAAGGGGCTGGATCTTGAGCAGCTCAAGGCGGAAGCCCGCGTGTTGAAGCTGGATGGCACGGAGTTCGACAAATGCCTGGACACGGGAGCTGAAGCGGAAGTTGTGGAACGTGATCGCAAGGAGGGTATGCGCCTGGGGCTGAGCGGTACGCCCGCCTTCTTCATCAATGGTCATTTCATGAGCGGGGCGATGGATTACGCCACGCTGCATCAGGTTGTGGAGCAGCAGCTCACGGCTCCGCCACAGGGTACAGGAAGCGCAGGTAAATAAGCTGTAGCAGCCCACCCCCCAATACTTGCCTGACTGGACCCGAGGCCCAAATCATGAATTTGGGCCTTTTTTCTATGTCGGCGAGGAGGATAGAGTCTTTCGACTTCCTCCAAATGGACTTGAGACAAACGGGCTATTGCGAACGGCCAAGGTCCGCTGTAATCTTGCCCAGCTTAAGTACCGCTGTAGTTCCCCCGCAACAACGAAATCGAAATTCTCCCCTTAGTATCTCTCCCCCGTAGGAACGTACGTGATCGTCGGCATTGTGATCCAGGTGGCGTACCTAAACTAGCTTGGTTTGAGGACGGAACAGGGTCGATTAGCGCCGAACTGTGGCATAACCGCGCTGCGCGCGGCACACATCTTGAGAGAAAACAATCTGGGAGGCTTCATGTTGAGACGTGCGCTTTTGGGACTTATGTTCTGTTTGCTATCCGGCACCATGTTGGGCCAACCCGTACAACAATTCTTGGTGGCGCCTCAATATCCGACTGGGACCAATCCTCAAGCCGTGGCCGTGGGCGACTTCAACGGTGACGGGATCCTCGACCTCGCGGTTGTGAACTCAGGTACAGGCAGTAATTCGCTCAGCGTGTTTTTGGGCAACGCCGATGGCACATTCCAACCAAAAGTCGATATCGCGACCGGATTGTCCGGGCCTACGGGCTTGGCGGTGGCGGATTTCAACGGAGACGGGAACTTAGACATCGCGGTGACGAATTCGGGAAGCGCTGCCAATGCGGTTAGCGTTTTCTTGGGCAAAGGCGATGGCACGTTCGGGACTAAAAAGAACTACACCACCGGGAAGCAACCGCAGGGGATCGCAGTTGCCGACGTCAACGGCGACACTATCCCCGACATTGTCGTCACCAACGTCTTAGACGGCACGGTGAGTGTGCTTCTGGGCAAAGGCGATGGCACGTTCAAGCCGCAAGTGGCCTATACCGCGGGCGGTAATCCTCTCTCCGTGGCGATCGGCGACCTCAACGGTGACGGGATCAAAGACTTGGTCGTGGCGAATTCAACCGACAACGATGTCAGCGTACTGTTGGGCAAAGGTAACGGCACGTTCGGAGGTCCGATCACGTATTTAACGGCGACCACCCCGGTGTCGGTTGCGATAGCGGATTTCAACGGCGACGGCAACAACGACATCGCGGTTGCCGACCAGCAGGGCAACTCGCAGGGCAGCACGGTCAGCGTACTGCTAAGCGACGGCAAAGGTAGTTTCCAAACCCACGTGGAATACTACACGGCCGCCACACCAACGGGCGTGATTGCCGGGGACTTCGACGGAGACGGCAACGTGGATTTGGCAGTCTCGACCAGCGTAGGCAATACCATCAGCGTGCTCTGGAACAAGGGCGATGGCAGCGGCACCTTTGTGGGACAAGTGAATGCCGGCACGGGAGACACTCCCAACGGGCTGGCTGCGGGAGACTTCAACCGAGACGGCACTATGGACTTGGTGTCAGTCAACTCTGGCGACAATACGGTCAGCCTGGTCTTGAACAACGGAAATAGAACCTTCCAGGCACGCGCGGACTATCCCGCCGGCGCCGATCCCTATTCGATTGCTGCGGCCGACTTCAACGGAGATGGTGTCCTTGATTTAGCAGTCGCCAACACGGGAGCCGCAAGCCAGGTTTCTATCCTGATCGGCAATGGAAATGGCACATTCCAGGGGCCGAATCACTACGCCACTGGAACTGCGAAGAGCCAGGGAATTAACCCCTACTCCGTGGCCATGGGTACCTTCACTGGAGGCAACATTCTTGATCTCGCGGTAGCCAATTACGGCAGCAACTCAGTTGGCATCATGTTGGCTTCAGGCGGCAATACCGGCGAGTTTTCCCCTGGCGAGAACCTTGGGCTCGGGACGGGAACCGAGCCGGAATCGGTCGCAGTTGGGAACTTAAGAGGCCCCACCAGCAACCAGGATGTAGTGCTGGCGAATTTTGGGAGTAACAACGTCAGCGTGCTACTGGGCAACGGGGATGGCACTTTCCAGACGGCAGTGGATTACAACGTGGGAGCCAGTCCCGTTGCAGTGACCATTGCGGACGTTAACGGAGATCAGATACCCGACTTAGTCGTCGTCAATCAGGCCGACGACACTGTCAGCATTCTCCTGGGCAACGGCGATGGCACATTCCAGGCCCAAATCACGTCCAAGACACCGACCAAGGGCATGGCAGATGCGATAGCGGTCAGCGATTTCAACGGAGACAACATTCCTGATCTTGCTGTCGCCGACTTTGCCCTGCGCAAAGTGGCTATTCTGCTCGGTAAGGGCGACGGCACATTCCCGACGATAGCGACCTTCAACACCGGCGCGAGTCCTTCCTCGGTTGCGATCGGGGATTTCAACGGCGACGGCAAACTTGATCTCGCTCTGAGCAGCACGCCGGCTGGAACCTCTCCCGGAAACCTGGTGAGCTTGCTGCTGGGCAATGGCGACGGCACATTCCAGGCCGCGTCTTTATACGGTGTGGGATCGTTCGCATACTCAGCTGTGGTCGGCGACTTCAACGGTGACGGCGCTCCCGACGTGGCGGTAGCGAATGGCGCTGCCGGCACCGTCAGCGTGCTTCTCAACGTACAAGGAACGTACCTGAATGTTGAGGGCAATCTCGCCAATCCTTCGGTTTACGGTCAGCCGTTGACGGTGACGGCCAACTTGGCGGCAAGTGTGCCCAACGGCACGGCAGCGCCCACGGGCACCGTGACCCTGCGGAACGGGGGCACTGTTCTTGGCTCCGCAACAGCGTCGACTGCGCCGATGCAATTCACTATTAATGCTCTGCCAGTGGGAGTTAATAACTTGTCCGTGGTTTATTCAGGCGATACCAACTACTTGACCCATGCAACTCCGTATCAACAGACGGTAAATCAGGCGGGCACCCAAACCATGCTTGCGTCTTCGGCCAGTGCGGCTCTTCCGAACCTTCCAATCACCCTGACCGCCACCGTTGTCTCGAACACTCAGAATGGCGGCGCACCCACAGGGACGGTCACCTTCACGGATGGTTCGACCAACCTCGGCAGCGCGCCTCTCACCGCCGTAAACGGCAACGGAGTGGCAACACTTCCGGCCACGCTTACCGCTCTTGGGATGCATACGATCACGGCCTCCTATGGCGGCAATGCGGACCTAACCGCGAGTAATTCGCAAGTGTCCGTTTCCGTGGGACAAGTCGGCTCGACAACTAAGCTGACCGTCCCCGCTTCGGCGAATCTGAAGCAGAGCGTGACGTTTAGCGCAACGGTTGCTCCTCCTACAGGAATAACCGCCACTCCCACCGGCACGGTCAGCTTCTTTGCCGATGGAACCCTGGTGGGCACCGCAGTCACGTTGAACGCCGGAGTCGCCACGCTCTCAACTTCCTCGCTTACCGCGGGGAGCCACAACATCACCGCCAACTACAACGGAGACGTCGATTTCACTCCGAGCTTCATGACCGCAACCCTGGACGTTATTGCTCCTGATTTCAGCCTCGTGGCTTCGGCGTTTACACCATCCACCGTCTCGCCCGGTTCATCCGCGACGGCAACCATCACCATCAACGCCGTCGGCGGACTCAACGCGACCAGCGTGACTTTCGCCTGCAACGTGACGGGCGGCGGGACGCCTGCGCCAACCTGCTCGCTGGGAGGGATCACGGGGGACACTTCGACCCTCACGGTCTCAACCACCGGTCCTTCGACCTCGCAGGCGGTGCCGGCGCAACGCGCTGCGGGCACGATCCTGGCCTTCAGCCTGATCGTTCCGGCCATGTTGCTCGGCGGGGCGGGACTGAATAAGCAGCACCGCAGAAAGCTTCTGGGCTTCTGTTTCATCTTCCTGGTGCTGAGCGGATGCCTGTTCCAGGCGGCATGCGGCAGCAGCGGCAGCAGTTCAACAACCCCGCCGCCTACCACCACCCCGGGCACTCCCGCCGGCTCTTACACCGTGACGGTGACCGGTAGCGCAAGTGGAACGCAGCACGCGCTACCTCTTACTCTGACGGTAAATTAGATAAGAAAAGCTGTGACTTGGCTGCGGGACGACTTTAGTCGTCCCGCAGTTTTTTCTGCTTTTGTAAGCGTAGGTTTGTGTTCCGTCGCCCGGGCATCGTACAATACAGCTACAACGGAACCGGGATTGGAAGTTACCGCTGCGATCGCGGAGTGGAAGTCGCCCTTCCTCACCGTTGCATTCATTCTGAATCGGACTTCTCAAACTTCATGATCATACTGGTCACTATCATTCACGTCATGGTTTGCCTATTTCTGATCGTGGTGGTTCTCCTGCAGAGCGGTAAAGCGGGCGATATTTCGGCGGCATTCGGGGGACAGGGCAGTCAGGCTGCGTTTGGGCCTCGAGGTGCCGCCACGGCTTTATCTAAGGCGACAACTATTTCAGCCGTTCTCTTCATGCTGACCTCGATTACCCTTTCCATCTACGCGACCAAGCACGGAGGGGGAGCCACTTCGGTGTTGCAGGGAGTGAAGTCAGCTCCGGTAAAATCTCAGCCCGCAGCTCCGGCCCAGGCTCCCGCAAGTTCCCCCATGCAGAAGTAGAATGGCCGCGGATCGGCTACCCCGAGTACCGCGAAAGGGAACGCTTCCCTGCAGTCTTCCACGCGCCCAGATAAGGATTCCACTGTAATTGAATTTCGCTCATGCGGGTGCTACCATCCGATTAACGGCACATGATGGCCGGGAGGTAAGAAGAATGTCGGACAACAATGGTGGCAACAGTTTTGGGTGGTTTTTGGCGGGCTTAGGCTTGGGCGCATTGGCCGGAATTCTGTATGCGCCGCGCTCGGGCAACGAGACACGGGACGTGCTGCGGGCTCGAGCGGAAGAAGGCCGCGAGTACGTGCGGGGACGCGCCCGTGAGGCCCGCGACCAGGCTTCGCAGTGGGTCGATCGTGGCCGCGATGTAGTCAGTCAGCAGAAAGACCAGTTCCGCGCCGCCTATGAAGCCGGACGGGCGGCTTACCAAGAGGCTACAACGGAAACCGGAGCGCCTAAGAACCTGTAATTGTTGCCAGTCGTTCGACGGACGTTCTGGACCGGAGCAAGAAAGAGTGGTCTATGGAAAACCTGATTCCACTGTTCATCGCGCTCACCGGAGCAGCAGTGGTTCTGCAGGCCGGCATTCTTGCGGCTTTGTATTTATCGGTGCGCAAGAGCAGCGCCCGCATGGAAGCGCTGGCCGCCGAAGTCAAAGCCAAAGCTCTCCCCACCCTGGATTTGACGCAAACGCTTTTAAGAGAGCTCTCGCCCAAGATACAGGTGATTGTCGAGAACCTGACCGAGACGACATTTTCAGTGCGCTCGCAGGTTGAGCGCGTGGATGCAACCGTCAGTGACGCGGTGGACCGCACCCGCCTGCAAATCATTCGCGCCGACGAACTGCTCACTCGAACCCTCGACCGAGTCGAGGAGACTTCCGACATGGTTCACAAGACGGTGGTTTCTCCCGTGCGCCAAGTCTCGGGGATCATCCAGGGGGTTACGGCCGGCATCGAATTTCTTGTCGGCGGCCGCGGGCGCAGGAACGGCCGCAGCCGCGAGTCACGCCGGCCCGTGCCGCAGGACGAGATGTTCATCTGATGTAGCCCCGATGTCTCGCCGTCTGTCTTCTAATCGGCTGTCCTTTAAGAAGTGGCGTCATCCCGAGCAGAGCCGTTCTTCAGGCGTAGCGAGGGATCTCGCGTGAGTCACATTGATCCAGCATGCGTTACCTGGTTCGAGCCCGCGTTAAACCCGGCCGCGAAGACCAGCTGCTCAAGGCCATTGCCGACGAAACCCTGGGCCAGGGCTCGGTTGCAGAAGGCGAATACTTGCGCAACATGAACGAGGCGCGGCTCTGCCCTGACCAAACTGTGCGCTGGGTGGAAGTCTGCTACTGCCCTACCCCCCTGCAGGAGGAGCGCACCTACTGGGAACAATACTTCGATCTTACAAGAGTGCAGGACGCTCATGACCGCCGCAACTGCCGCGACCAGAACGGCTCCGAGCCTTGGGCATGTGGCGACTGCGATTGCACGGCGCGGCTGGAGCGGAAGTTGAAGGCGACTGGCAAGCGCTTCCTTGATTCCTTGCGGCGAGGCACCGCTTCCCCTCTTTCCCCGGAAGATGCTTCGACGGTTCAGTCTGCTTCGCCCTCGTCTCCTTCAATCCAATTCGAGAAGAGTTGACTCCAGCTGCTTCAAGTCCCGCGCAACTTCCCTTAGATTGAAAACGAATGACCAGAAGGGCAACATGCGGTCGAGGGCGAAGGGCGCCGTCGCCCGCTGCTCGCGCAGGCGAGCCAGATCTGAGTCGAGATCGCGCACCGCCTGCTCCAGTTCGGGCGCCGCCGCTGCTCCCCCACCCTCGGTGCGAACCGCCGCCGCCGCATCGGTAAACGCGCGGTCCGTAGACTCCACCAGAGCTGGCAGTGAAGGCAGGAGCTCCGGCTGTACCTGCGCGTGTACATATAGACTGCTGTCCTCGGCCATGGCGGTGAGCCGCCGGCGAATCTGGTCGGCTTGATCCACCAGAACCTGGAAGGCTCCGGCATCGAAGCGCGCGAAAGTGAGTTCGCTTCGCGCTTCTTCCATCTGCTGCGTAATGCCGCGGCGAAGATCGTGCAATTGCCGGTCGAGCTGGCGAACCTGCTGTTCGTTGTTGACGCCTTGCAGTGCGGCCGCGGCGACCGCGCGGTATAATTCGCCGGCTCCTTGCATAAGATTAGCCAGCTTGTTGCGTAACGCCACGCGTGCGTGCACCGGCCAGATCAGCGCGCTCACGGCGAAAGCCACCACGGCTCCCAGCACCGTGTAAGCCACGCGCAGCCACGCGAAGTGCCAGGGCTCCGCAATGCCGCCAAACACCAGAACCAAGGCCGCGGTGAATCCCGCCGCGCTGAAGCTGGGATGCAGCGCCGTGAGGTAAGCGAAGAACGAAGCCAGTATGAAAATAGCGACCCCCGCTTGTAACGCCCCTCTGCCCAGCATCGGAAGCAGGAGGGCCGCTCCCAGCGCGCCACAGGTGGAGCCGATGGTGCGATAGAGCGCCGCCTTCCAGGAGGCGCCGACATTGGCCTGCGTGACCACCAGCGCCGCAAAAACTGCCCAATACCCTTGCGGCAAGTTCCAGCCAGTATAAATTCCGTAGGTGATGGCGCCGGCAAGCCCGGTCTTGATTCCCTGTTTCAGGGAACTGGATTCGCGACTCCAAAACGATGGGGTAGAGGAAAACGTGGAATTTTCAGCAGACTGAGCAGCGAGATTCGAAGATGCCATGCGGCAAAGTATATTCGTCGCCGGCCGCAGTTTGCATCGCGTCGTCGAAGTGCAGAGCAAGGGTGGAGCACGCGTTCACACGATCCAGCCGCCGCCAACCACAATGTCATCCCGGTAGAACACCGCAGCCTGGCCGGGCGTAATCGCCCTTTGCGGCTGATCGAAGGTAACGAGAATCTCGTCATCGGCAATCTTCTCGAGCACTGCCGGCGCGGCTTCGTGGCGGTGACGAATCTTCACCGACACGCTCATGGGTTCGGACAGGTCTTCAACCGAGACCAAGTTCACGCGCTGCGCGCGCAGCGTGCGCGAATAAAGATGTTCATCGCGCCCTACCACAACCTGCTTATCGGCTCCATTGATCTGAATCACGTAAAGCGGCGATCCCGTGGCCACGCCCAGGCCCTTGCGCTGGCCCACGGTAAAGTTGTGAATGCCACGGTGCTCTCCGATCACTTCCCCGCTGGCAGTCACCAGCTCGCCAGCCGTGTCTGGCAAGGCTTCGCCGCTCTCAGCGAGATAGGCATCGATAAAGCGCTTGTAGTCCCCGCCGGGGACAAAGCATATCTCCTGCGAATCCGGCTTCTCCGCCAGCGCCAGGCCCAGCTTGCGGGCCATCTCGCGCACCTCGGGCTTGGTCATTGCGCCAAGCGGGAAGAGCGTGCGGCTCAGTTGCTCCTGGGTGAGTCCAAAAAGAAAATAGGTCTGGTCTTTGCTGCGGTCGGCGGGACGCTTGAGAAGCCAGCGCCCGCGAACGTCGTTATACTCGACGCGCGCGTAGTGCCCGGTGGCGACACAGTCCGCGCCAATCTGTTGCGCGACGATGATCAACTGGTCAAACTTCAAGTGATTGTTGCACAGGCTGCAAGGAATCGGAGTGCGTCCCGAAAGATACTCCGCCACAAAGGGGCGTACGACATCGCGCTCGAAACGCTCCTCATGATTGACCACGTAATAAGGAATGCCAATATGCTCGGCCACGCGGCGCGCGTCATAAACGTCATCCACCGAGCAGCAGCGTCCCTGTACGGACTCCGGCATTCCCTCATGCCCGGCCAGCCTGCGCTGATTCCAGAGCTGCATGGTGAGACCGATGATGTTGTGTCCCTCGGCACGCAGCATGGCCGCGACGGTGGAAGAATCCACCCCGCCAGACATAGCTACGGCAATCGTCTTAGTGGCAGACATCTTTATCGGTCGCGCTGTTACTCCATAATCCATAGTGGCAGAGCTGCGGTGGCGATTGTTGCCGCTTCTGCCGATCCGCTTCGAGAAGGCGGCCCGTGATCACGGTCTCAACGTCAATTGTAACGACTACGCGGCCATCTGCGGTAAGCATCGTTGACCACCGGCGGCCACTAAAACCGTGCGGATGTGCGATGGTAAACCGGCGACAACTCCCGCAGCCGCGCTACAGTTTCCGGCACCAGCGCCAGGGCAACATCGATTTCTTCCGCGGTATTCTGTTTCCCCAGGCTGAAGCGGATGCTGGATCGAGCCCGATCGGGGCGAAGGCCCATGGCCGTTAGGACGTGCGAGGGCTCAATCGCTCCCGACGAACAGGCAGCCCCGGTTGAGACTGCGAGACCCTTGAGATCGAGCGAGATCACCATCGCCTCGCCTTCAATATGAGCGAAATAGATGCTCGTCGTGTTCGGAACACGCGGCGCGCCTTGGCCATTGACGCCGGCTTCATCCACTTGGGCGAGGATTCCCTGCTCCAGCCGATCGCGCATTGCAGACATGTTCTTGTCGTCATGACGTGCTAAGCCCTGCATCGCCAACTCCGCAGCTTTACCCAGACCAACAATTCCGGGAACGTTTTCCGTTCCGGCGCGGCGCGAACGTTCATGGCGCCCGCCGTAAAACAGAGGCTGAAGGCGCGTTCCGCGACGCACGTAGAGCGCGCCCACTCCCTGCGGTGCGTGCATCTTATGACCGGAGATAGACAGAACATCGCAACCAATCCGTTTCACATCAATCGGGACTTTGCCCGCAGCCTGTACCGCATCCGTATGGAAATAGATGTCAGCCTCGGCGGCGATCTTCCCGATTTCTGCGACTGCTTGTAGCACTCCAGTTTCATTGTTGGCCATCATGATCGAGATCAGCTTGGTGTTGGGCCGCAAGGCTCGCCGTATATCTTCAGGATCGACTATGCCGTGGCCATCCACCGGGACATAGGTCACCTCGCAGCCCGTTTCCTCCAGATGCCTGCAGGTCTGCAAGACCGCGTGGTGCTCGATGCTTGAAGTAATAATGTGATCGCCGGGGCTGGCGAGTCCGGCGATCGCAAGATTGTCTGCTTCAGTTCCTCCGCTGGTAAAGACAATCTCCGCCGGGCGGCAGCCCAGCAGTGACGCCATCGAATCCCGCGCCCGCTCGACCGCGCCGCGTGCCTCCTGCCCGTGACGGTGGATCGACGACGCATTGCCAAATTGCTCGCCAAAATAGGGGCGCATGGCGTCTAACACCTCCGGAAGAACCGGGGTGGTCGCGTTATTGTCGAGATAAATCCGCCGCATCACAGTCACCTACATGATTCTACGCTGAGATGCGTTTGGTTGCGGCCGGGAAATCGGTTGCTACGGCGCTTATCGGAGGCCCAGGATGCCACTAGGAGACGCTGACGACTTCAGCGGACGCGCTCGGTTGGGGTATCGGCAGATTGTCTTCGCGCAGTCCCTCGAGATGAAACTCTATGGCCTCGCGGATGAGTTGTTGGACCTTTCCCTTGGTCGGGCCTGTGGTTACCACGCCGGGCAAGTCCGGGACATAGGCTGCCCAGCCGGTGGACGACTTCTCGTAAACCACTACATAGTTCATGGTTTCAACTCCGCCTGCTTTAGAACGCCGTTCAGAGTGCCGGGAGGGAGGTCGTCGTTTGGATGGCCAGGCAATGTCACGCGTCCGGTCTTTGCGGTAGTGGTGCAGTCTGGCTTTTTTAGGCGACGGCGTCATCCTGAGCGTAGCCGTTTTTCAGGCGGAGCGAAGGATCTCCCCCTTAACTGGCCTGGAGCGTCAGCCAAACTGCACCACTACCGTCTTTGCCGGATGCTTGTATTGACGATGGCTTCCTTTGGTTCTCTTCAGCACCCAGCCATCCTGCTCCAGCATTCTGACCTTCATCGTGGTCCAAGTTACCTTCTCTCAAATCAAATATCACCGACCGACGCTGCTTTACCGATGCTCCATCGCCACATACCGATTGGGATACTCCGGCCCGAGATATTCAGCCCGGGGACGAATCAGGCGGTTATCGTCCAACTGCTCGATCACGTGCGCCGCCCAGCCGCTGATTCGCGAAACGGCAAATACAGGCGTGAACAGGTCTTCATCAATGCCCAGCAGGTGATACGTCGAAGCAGAATAGAAATCAACGTTGGCATTCAACTTCTTTTCCGCCTTGACGAAGCGTTCAATCCTCTCTGACATGTCATACCACTGCGGCTGGCCGCTGGACCGGCCCAAATCGCGTGACATCGCACGCAGATGCGTGGCCCGCGGATCTTCCGTGTGGTAAACGCGATGCCCAAAGCCCGGGATCTTTTTCTTCTGCGCCAGCATGTTGCGGACGTAATCTACCGGATCGACCTTCTCTTGCTCTATCGAATTGAGGATGCGGAAGACTGCCTCATTCGCTCCGCCGTGCAACGGGCCCTTCAGCGCGCCAATCGCCGACGTGATGGCCGAGTGCATATCGGACAGAGTCGCAGCGGTCACACGAGCCGCAAACGTCGACGCATTCAATTCATGATCCGCATGCAAGATCAGGGCGATATCCAGAGCGCGCTCGGCTGTCGAAGAGGGTTTCACTCCATTCAATTGCAGCAAAAAATTGGCGGCGTGGGAGAGCGAGCGGTCGGCTTCGATGATTGGCAATCCTTTGCGAATCCTGTCGTAGGCGGCAACGATCATCGCTATCTGCGAAGTCAGGCGGATCGCTTTGCGAAGGTTGGCATCGTGATCGTTATTTTTGTTGTCCGCGTCATAGAAAGCCAGCGCCGACAGCGCGGTACGCAGCACATCCATCGGCAAGGCGGATTTAGGTGTCTCCCGCAGAAACTGGATGATCGCCGGATCCAGATGACGCTCTTGCGCCAGATGCTCCTGCAGGTCCTTCAACTCGCTGCGCTTAGGCAGGCGACCAAACCAGAGCAGGTAGCAGGTCTCTTCAAAATTTGAGTGCTCGGCCAGTTCGTGAATGTCAATGCCGCGATAGGCCAGCACGCCGCGGTCGCCATCGATGTAACTAATGCTGGAGTTGGTGGCAACAACACCTTCCAGGCCTTTCGGGGCAGGAGTACTGGTCACGCTGGACATAGTCTCTCGCTCAATTGGATTGGTTTCCCCGTTGCTGGAGCCGCGCTGGGAGCCGCGCGGAGGACGCAACCGTCTTTTATACGCCAAAAATCGGCCGGGTTCCAGACCGCAAAGGCCCATCGAAATCGGCTAGGGCAAATAGTAGAACAACGATCCCACCACTCCTAGCAATAGCCACGAGGCTCATGCGTCCGATGCGCTTCGCTCTGCTAAAATACCGCATCGCCGGATTCACTTCCGGCTTCTTTCCAATGCGCATACCCAAGCGCGGCTTCACTTGACGGTGTTCCTTCTAGACGCCCGTGTGTCGTTTGAAACCACTCAGCTGAATATCTGAAAGGATGCCGCCTATGCTCCGTAAACTCTGCGTATTGTCGTCTTTGTTTTTCGCCCTTGCTCTCGCCGCACTCGCCCAGGATTCCCGTCATTTCACCTTTCACTACGCTTTCACCGTAAAGAATCTTCCCGCCGGCAAAAAGGTTCGTATATGGATGCCCGCGGCTCAGTCCGACGCCAATCAAGAGGTAAAGATCGTCTCGGCCCACGGAGATCTCCCACTCAAGAAGAGCAGCGAATCGAAATTTGGTAACCAGATCTACTATGCCGAGACCAGCTCCGTGCAGCCCGAACTGCACTTCGACGTGGAATACGATGTGATCCGTCATGAGCGTATTGCGCTCGGAGAAAGTGCTCCGCACCTGGTTCTCGCCTCACTCCCTTCCACCGAAAAGCAGCAGGATCTTGAGCCCGATGTCCTCGTTCCCATAACCGGGATTCCTGCCGATCTCGCCACAAAAGTCACTCAGGGTAAGACCCAATCTCTCGACAAAGCCCGCGCCATCTACGACTACGTCTTCACCACCCTGCGCTATGATAAAACCGGAACCGGTTGGGGTCGCGGCGACGTTCTCTATGCCTGCGACGCCAAGAAGGGCAATTGCACCGACTTCCATTCCCTGTTCATCGCGATGGCTCGCTCCCAGGGCATTCCGGCCCGCTTCGAAATTGGATTTCCTCTCCCCCCCGACAAGCACTCGGCGGAGATCGCCGGATACCACTGCTGGTCCGACTTCTACGTCGACGGCAAGGGTTGGATTCCAGTCGACATCTCCGAAGCCTGGAAACATCCGGAAAAGCGCGACTACTTCTTCGGCTCCCACGACGTGAACCGCATGCAATTCAGCATGGGCCGCGACCTGCTTCTGACTCCTCCGCAAGACGGCAAGCCGCTCAACTACTTTATCTATCCTTACGTCGAAGTCGATGGACGGGAGTTCCCCAACGTGTCGCTGGCATTCTCGTTCGCCGACGTTGGCTCAGGATTGTCGGCTAACGAAAAGGGAAATTGATGGATTGGGGACGCTCATTCGCTCTCCTGCCGCGGAACCGCTTCCGAAAAAGGGACTTTTCGGCGCGGTTTCCGTCGCATTTCGTCCCGTTTCTCCATCCGTAACTAATAAAAAAGGCAGTCCCTGAAATCTGGGGTATGATTGGGACATGCCCTATATCTTGGAGCACTTGACCAGCCTTCGTCAGGAAATCACGGATTTACGGAACATGAACGCTCGCTTCGTCAAGCGGGGCGAGGACAGCGCCATCGACCAGTCGGCGGCGGAGATGCGCGCCAACCGTCTGGTTGAGATCAAGAAAGAGTTGTCGAAGATGCTCAACCGGCCCGAGGATCCCGCCGTTTGGTGGGAAAAAGGGAGCAGACGAAATCGTGTAGCTTAGCGGTTGACTGAGCGGTTTTTGCAGGCGCGGCTGTTGCCGCGCCTTATCTTTTGCCGGTTAGCGGCCGGTTCGCGCCTAGTACGGGCCGATAATTCCGGCGATGGCGCGGCTTCGAGGCGGCGGGGCCGCTTTGGCGCCTTTACTTTCTTGTTCAGTGGCCAATACCTCTAGATACTTCAGGCCGGAGCCGGTGTTAAACAGGACGACCGTGTCGCCGGCTCCGAAGAATCCGGAGGCTCGCAGCTTTTGGTAGGCCACCAGCGAGGCGGCACCTTCCGGAGCGGCGAAGATTCCTTCCACCTTTGCCCAGTGCCGAACGGCTTGCAGGATCTCCGCGTCGGTCGCGGCCACGGCGAGACCTCCGCTGGCTTTCAGTATTTCCAGGATCAGATAGTCTGCGTACGCCTTGGGAACGCGTAGGCCGGAAGCGATTGTGTTTGCCTGGGGCCACATTTCCGATTCTGTACACCCTTCATCCCATGCCTTAACGATAGGAGCGCATCCTGCAGATTGGACGCTTACCATGTTAGGCCGCTCCGGGCCGATAAAGCCTAACTGCTCCAGTTCGTCGAAAGCCTTCCACATGCCGAGGAGCCCGACGCCGCCACCCGTGGGATAAATTATGCCTTGCGGAAGTTTCCAGCCGAGTTGTTCTGCAACCTCGTACCCCATCGTTTTCTTGCCTTCGACGCGATAGGGCTCCTTAGTCGTAGATACGTCGAACCATCCTTCATTCTTCCATGCGTCGCGCTCTTTCAGTTCGGCGACTTTTCGAGCGCAATCGGAGATGAGGCCGTCGACCAGCGTGACATGGGCTCCGTAGTATTCGCACTCAATGCGGTTGGCAAGGGGAACATCTTTGGGCATGAAGATGTGGGCTTCGAGTTGGGCGGCGGCCGCATAGGCGGCGAGGGCTCCGGCAGCATTTCCGGCAGAAGGGATGGCCAGCTTTTTGAGGCCAAAATGCCGGGCCATGGTGACGGCGGCGGAGAGACCACGGGCCTTGAAGGAGGCGGTGGGGTTCAAGCCTTCGTCCTTGATAAACACGTTGGGGAATTCGCGGCTCGGCAGCAAGGGGGTGAATCCTTCGCCGAGCGAAACCGGAGTGGCCTCGGGAAGGACAGCGTCGTAACGCCACATCGTAGGCGCGAGTGGAAGCAGCGATGCCGGAGAAAAAGTCTTCTTGATGGCAGCCAGGTCATAGCGGGCATAAAGGATGCCGCCATCTCGCGGACAAACCGTTTGCGGACGGTCGGCCGGAAAATCGTCACGGCAGCGCGTACATTCGAGGTGATGAGGCCGAGTCACGGAGAGAGTTTAGCAGGGTGACGCACTCGGCCGAATTCCTAATTTCTAACCAGAGGCGGCAGAGTGTCGCACGAAATAGACACTACTTAGCTGCATCCCGCTCACCGGTAGTACGGACGAACATGCGTGCAGCGTCATCTGTGTAGACGCTCTTCCACCCGCTGCTTTCCGCCAGGATATTGCCCAGCGCCGAATCCCTTGGAACAAGCACGCACCCAGGGTCGTGTTCGATGAGGAAGCGCTCCCAGCCCGGCTCGACATGTACCATCCTCAAGTAAGACTGTAAGAATTCCTCACCATAATAATCGTGCCGGTCATCGACCACGACCTGCAGGCCTGGAATTGGGCGGTCTGTGTTGAGGCGGTGAGGGTAAAGACGGTAAATCAGATATCCGCCCCAATAATCGGGAGCCAGCACCGGCCCCTGCACCTCGTGCTCTTCCAGATAACTCACTGCCCTAACCGGGAAGCGCTTGCCGTCAAAGTGCGCGCCCATCAAGTTGTTCGCGCCGAGCCTGCCGCCATGTGCAGCAATCCAGCAGGTGAGCACGACAGCCGTCACCGGCCAGAGATGTCCCCGCAGGCTGCACTCGATCACTTGCATCCGGTGAAAGAAGGAAGAGCCTGAGGGACCTCGCCATCGATGCGCGATCCGGCGATTCGCAAATCCGAGCGAAACTCTGTCCATCGCAGCCGACACGCGCGGTCCGATCACAAAAATCAGCAGCAGCGACGATAGCGGAATGTTCCGCGATGCGTATAGCCCGGAATAAATGGCGAACAGCACCACCAGCCCGTCGCTAATGTAGCGCGCCCCAGCTTCGCGACGTTTCGTGGCCAAAGCCACCAGCGTCAGTAGCAGCAACCCCGCAAAGCACTTCTGTGCCACACGGTGAAAATTCGGAGATTGAAACTCGTCGATGTGATCTATGAGAAAACGATTCGAAAGATAGCGGTAGATGTGCAAGTGCAGCCGCCAGCCGTAAGGATTCACAAGAGTTGCCAGCCCACTCAGCAGGGCGGTCAGTGCCAGTGCCCGCGCGCGCCGGCCGGCGCGGATCTCTTCCAGAAAATCTTCGAAGCCGTGCTGGCAGCGCCCTGGCGTCAACTGAAGCGACTGCCACACTGCACTGATCCAATAGATGCCGAGAAGAACGAAGCCCACCAGAAATCCGCCGTGCAGATTCACCCACAACAACATTAACGCTGGCAGAAGCCATAGAAGCCGACCGCGCCCCGCGCCCGGCGTGCGGCTCCCGCTGGTTGACTCCAGAATCCAAAACCACAGCAGCGTGAATAACCAACTCACCACGTGCGGGCGCGCGAGAAAATGAATCATCGCCGCAGAGATCGCGAATAGCACGAGTATTAAAGCCACCAGAACATTCGTGCCGCGCCGCAGCAGCAGGCGAAAGCTACAGGCAAAGACTATCGCGATCATGAGGGCGGCGAGGAACACAACTCCGTTCAGCCCCGCAGTCCAATCCAGCCAGCCGACGATGACGTCGTAGAGCCACTCCCAGGCAAACCATGGCTGGCCGAACATGCTCGAGGAAAATGGATCGACCCGGGGAACAGTATGGTTGGCCAGGATCAGCTGCCCAGTACGAATGTGCCAGCCGATGCCAGCGTCTCCCAACAGGCGCACCGACAACCCGGTAAACGTGAGCAGAGCCAACATCGCGACGAAGATCAAGTCGCCGATCGAAGGGAGCAGCCAGCGCGCCCATACCGGAGGCAACGTCTGATCGTCACTAACAGAAATATCTGCCTGTGCGGAAACTATTGCCATCGCGCTGAATCTTATAGAGTAGTTCCACAATCGGCAAGAATTGAGCCAAGAAATGAAGGGCACAAATTCAAATCGAGTGGTGATCGTAGGCGCGGGTTTCGGCGGCCTGAACGCCGCCAAGACGCTGGCGAGCGCTCCCGCTAAAATCACGCTCGTCGATCAGAAAAATTATCACACCTTCCAGCCCCTGCTTTATCAGGTGGCCACAGCCGGCCTTTCTCCGGGCGAGATCGCGTCTCCGATCCGCTCCATTCTGCGCCATCACAAGAATATCGAAGTCCTGATGGCAGAGGTCACCGCCTTCGATCTGGAGCGCCGGATGGTGCAAGCGGCAGACCAGGAAATTCCGTACGATTGGCTGATCGTCGCGGCAGGCGCCAGCCACGCCTACTTCGGACACGACGAATGGGAGCCTTTTGCGCCCGGACTTAAGACCATCGAAGACGCGCTGGAAATCCGCCGCCGCGTCCTGTTGGCCTTCGAACTCGCCGAGCGGCGCGCCTCTGCCGGCCAAAACTGCGATCCGCTGAATTTTGTGGTAGTCGGGGCAGGACCCACCGGAGTCGAACTGGCGGGAACGCTGGCAGAAATTTGCCATCACGCGCTGTCTCATGATTTCCGCTCGATCGATCCGCGCAACACGACAATTCGTCTCATCGAAGGGGGTCCGCGTGTGCTTCCCGCCTATCCCGAAGATCTGTCGCGCAGCGCACAAGACCAACTGCAGCGCCTCGGCGTGGAGGTGCTTACTTCGACGATGGTCATCGGAATCGAGGCCGGCGTCATCCACATGAGCGGACCGAGGGCGGACGAAGCAAGAATGAACGCCTCGGTCATACTGTGGGCCGCGGGGGTGGCCGCCTCGCCCCTGGGCAAGAAATTGGGCGTGCCCGTCGATCGCGCGGGACGCGTGCAGGTGGAACGAGATTTGAGCCTTCCCGGCCATCCCGAGGTTTTTGTAATCGGCGATCTCGCCGCGCTAAAGGATGCAACCGGCAAACTGCTGCCGGGTGTGGCGCCTGTGGCGATTCTCGAAGGCCGCTACGTGGGCAGGCTGATCAAGCACGAAATTGCACTCGCTGGAACGTCTTCTAAGGCCTTGCCCCGCAGGCCTTTTCACTACTTCGATAAAGGCAGCCTGGCGACCATCGGCCGCGCCGCGGCCGTGGCGGAGTTCGGCAAGGTTCACATCTCCGGCTACATCGCCTGGCTCGCCTGGCTGTTCGTTCACATCTTGTTTCTGATTGGCTTTCGCAACCGGGTGCTGGTCTTTATCCAGTGGGCCTGGTCTTATCTCACCTACGAACGGGGCGCGCGCCTGATTACCGGCAACTCGAACCTCCCGGGGTGGACGGCTTCGCAATCTGGAGATTTCATCACCGGAGAAAACGAAAAAGAAACCTCTTCCGCCGCTCACAAATAAGAGTAAGAATACTCTTGTCAGGCAATCCAGATTCGATGCAGCACTCTTCGACATCCCGACTCCTTCTTGGCTTGGTGGCGGCTTTCATGCTGTGCTCCGCTGCCTCCGGCGAAATCCTGAAGATCGTCGTCGATGACACGATTCAGCCCATCACCGAGGAATACATCGCCCGCGCCATTGACGAGGCCACGCGGCGCAACGATCAGGCTGTATTGATCGAGGTCAATACGCCGGGCGGGCTGGTCGAATCCACCCGCCACATCATCGAGAAGATCACAGGATCGCAGGTTCCGGTCATTCTTTATGTAACCCCCAGCGGCAGCCGGGCGGGATCGGCCGGATTTTTTATTCTCGAATCCGCGGACATCGCCGCCATGGCCCCCGGTACGAACACGGGCGCGGCGCATCCCGTCACCATCGGTGGCGGCAACCTTGACGATGTCATGAAACAGAAAATGGAGAACGATGCCGCGGCGCTCATGCGTTCAGTCGCCGCCCGACGCGGCCGTAACGTGGAAGTCGCCGAGAGCACGGTGCGACAGTCGAAATCGTTCACCGAGCAGGAGGCGCTCTCGCAGCACCTGATCGACTATGTAGCCTCAAGCGAGGAAGACCTGTTCCGCCAGATGGACAGCAAAAGTTTCAAACGCTTCAACGGACAAGAGGTCACCCTCAAGCTCTCGAACCAGCCGATCGCACCCTTCGGCATGACGCTCAAGGAACGCATCCTCGGCTATTTGATGGATCCAAACGTCGCGTTCGTTCTGCTCGCGGTGGGCGCGCTCGCGCTTTATGCCGAATTCAATCATCCCGGCGCGGTGGTTCCCGGAACCGTGGGCGTCGTCTTCATTTTGATCGCTGCCTTTGCGCTGAATCTTCTGCCCACGCGCTTTGCAGCTCTGGTGCTGGTTCTCGGCGCATTCGCGCTCTTCGCCGCCGAAGCCAAGTTCGCCAGCCACGGCGTGCTCACCATCGGCGGCATCGCCCTGCTCACTCTTGGTGGACTGCTGCTGGTTGATTCGCCGATCCCGGAGATGCGGGTTCACTTGCTCACCGCGCTCGCCGTGAGCATTCCCCTGGGATTGATCACTGCATTTTTGATGAGCATCGCCCTGAAAGCCCGACGCAATAAGAGAGTCTCCGGGGCTGAGGGACTGATCGGAGAGACCGGCGTGGCACAAACCTCACTTTCCCCGCGCGGAAAAGTATTCGTCCACGGCGAACTCTGGGACGCAGTCTCCTCTTCCGACTTATCGGCCGGAGAGTGTGTGATGGTGCGCCGCGTTGACGGACTTTTATTGCAAGTGGAACCGCTCGCTGCTACGCGCCCCACGGTAGCTACCGTCGTTCATTGACCCGTCAGCTAATTCTTTTTCTCATGGGCCCAGCACCAGAGCAAGCAACCCGGCCTCCTGCGAATTACACGCTGGCCGTGCCTCCCCGGCGTTACAATCCGCGAGGGAGCGTTACTGGCTCCGGGTGTGGAGGCAGCGATGGAGATTTTTGGAATCGGATTCTTCGGTATCGCCTTAATCGTTATTGCTTTGTATGCCTTGAGCTCAATCAAAATTCTGGCAGAGTATGAACGCGGCGTTATCTTCCGTCTTGGCCGCCTTTTGAGTGCTGCCAAGGGCCCCGGCATAATTCTGGTGTTCAGTCCGATTGACCGAATGGTACGGGTTTCCCTCCGGCAGGAAGCCCTTGAAGTTCCGCCGCAGGACATCATCACGCGCGACAACGTTACGCTTAAAGTGAACGCCGTGATCTTTCTGCGGGTGATCGATCCAAGCAAAGCCGTGGTCGAGGTTTCCAATTACGTCTACCAGACCTCGCAGTTCGCGCAAACGACCCTGCGCTCGGTTCTCGGCGAACAGGAACTCGACGAACTTCTCGCCCACCGCGAAAAGATCAACCTGCGCCTGCAAAGCATCCTCGACCAGCACACTTCACCCTGGGGCGTGAAGGTGACCAATGTCGAGGTGAAGCAAGTTGATATGCCGGAATCGATGCTGCGCGCCATGGCCAAGCAGGCCGAGGCCGAGCGCGAAAAGCGATCAAAGATAATTCACGCTGAGGGCGAGTTCTCTGCCGCGCAGCGCCTAGTGGATGCGGCTCATCTGTTGGCCACCGAACCGGTCAGCGTGCAGTTGCGGTACCTCCAGACTTTGACGGAGATCGGTGTCGAGAAAAATACGACCGTCATCTTTCCCGTGCCGGTGGATTTCTTCTCGGGCTTGCAGAAACTGCTGGGCAAGGTCGGCGACGATGCGGCGCCCCCGCCCGCAAAAGCTGCGTAGGGGGTGCGGCAGGGTGATTCAAGTGGCGACTCTTCGCCGCGAAGGCAGGAATCAAGCAGGAGCGTAAGGAACCGGTTATGGCGGCGTCACAGGACACTGAAATCACCTTGGGTACGGCGAAACTGTTGTCGCTTTTCTTCGGGCTGGTAATCGTGTGCGCGATTTTCTTTGCGCTCGGCTATACCTTGGGACGCAAATCAGACTTCAGCTCATCATCCTCCGCGAGCGGCGCTCTGCTGCCAGCCGGAGCGAACGGCGTCAAGCCTGCCGGGTCAGCCCCTCCCGCGGCCCCCATGTCCTTCTACAAGGCTGTCGAACAGAAGGACGCCAATCCGCAACTGACTCCGGCGAAAGATGCTACGGCATCCCCCAACCCGGGCGGCGCGGGTCAAGCGCCTGTGGGACAGGCTGCCGCACCTCCGGCCGACGGTTCCTCGACGGGAAACCAGGCGCCCGCTCGGCCCGCCAATCCGCCCGATCCCATCGGCACGGTTCCAACTGCCGGTTATTTTGTGCAGGTCGCTGCGGTCACCAAACAGGAAGACGCCGATGCCCTGGTCGATGCCCTGAAGAAGAAAGAATATCCCGCATTCGTTTCCAGCAATTTCGCCGTCGATAAGTATTTTCGGGTTCAGGTTGGCCCGTTCGGCGATATCAAGGACGCCGAAGCCATGCGCTCGCGGCTCATCAACGACGGCTACAATCCGATCCTCAAAAAATAGAAATCCTATGAAGCTTGATCTCCTGCTGAACCGCCGGGTAATTTTCAAACTACACGGCATGGACCCGCTCGACTCGACCATCATCAAACAAGACGAAACCGGATACTGGATTCGTGGCGGCACCTTGGCCATTCAACTCGGCCAAACGAATTGTTCCGTGCCGGACAATGACGTACGGTATCTGGAGTTCACCCGGATCGAGTGGCTGCGTGCGGCGCGCCCACGCCCAGGATAATGTGCCGTGAATCTTGCATATTGACATGCGTCGATTTAACAGTTATTCCTAGTCGATCGCATGACCCCGTCTGCCACGTCGCTGGACCGCAGGCTCGCCGCCATCGCCGACCCCACGCGCCGCCGCATCCTCGGCGCGCTCAAGCAGCGAGGTCTGTCTCCTGCTGGCGGCGGTGCCATAGTCGGCAAAAACAATGGCCTGTGCGCCGGAGACATTGAAGAACGCGTGCGGCTGTCACAACCAACCATCTCTCATCACATGGCTATCCTTACCAAAGCGGGTCTGGTCGATGCCGTGAAGCAAGGTCAATGGCGGTGGTACCGGCGCAACGAAAAAGCTCTCAGGCTATTAGTGAAGGGTCTCCGCGCGCAATTGTGAAAAACTTTGCGAGAGCTTTCTAGCTCGCGGAAGCGGCGGCGGCGAGCGCCTTCTGCAGCAAGCGCCTGGCGTGCGAAATAAGCTCGGCGACTTCGAAGGGTTTTACCAGGTAGGGTACGTTGTTTTCTTGCAAGAAGGCCCTTTCGTCTCCCTGCTCCACGCCCTGAGAGAAGGTAAAGAGCACATGCTTCTCCATGTGGGAGCAGTTCTGCTTGACCCACAGGAAGGCTTCTTTTGCGTTCCAGTCCGCCGGCATTTTTCCGTTCATAATCAGCGCATCGAACGGTTCGGAAAGTAAACGGGTTTTGACATCCTCACTTTTGTTTGCGGTCACCACGTTGGCTCCGGCGCCGGTGAGCACATCGCGTTCGAACTCGAGCACTGCCTCTTCCTCCTCAACTAACAATACCCGGCCTTGAATGGCCCCTTCCCGTCTTGGAGGAATCATGGGAACCGCTTCCACCGGCGCCGCAGCCGGAGCCGCCATGGGCAGACGAACTTCAATCACCGCTCCGCCTTCGGCAGCGTTGTGCGCCGTGATATCTCCACCGTGTTCCTTCACAATGCCGTAGCAAATACTCAAACCCAGTCCAGTTCCCTTCCCCACGCTCTTCGTAGTGTAGAAGGGATCGAAAATTCTCTTCGGATCTTTGATGCCAGGTCCGTCGTCGGCAAACTGGGCGCAAACGTCGCCGCTTTCGCAGTAAACCCGAATCTTCAGATTTCCCGAACGTCCAGTTTCGAGAACCGCATCGACTGCGTTGTTGATGATGTTTAGAAATACCTGCTCGATCTGGTGCGGATCGGCGACAACCATGGCGGGTTCCGGCCCCAAATCTCGCTCTACCCCGATATTGTTGACCTTCAGGTCGTAGTCGCGCAGGGTGAGCGTCTCTTCCAACACCTTGCGGATATCGACCTCCGAGCGCTCCGGCTTCCGTTGCCGCGCGAACGAGAGCAGGTTCTGCACCACGCGATGCGTGCGCTGCGCCTGTTTGAACAGCTTGGCCACAAAGTCCTGGGCGCGCTCGTTCAGGCCCTCGCTCTCAAGCAACTGCGCATAACCGAGAATCGCTGTCAGAGGATTGTTGAGTTCGTGGGCCACTCCTGCAATCAACTGGCCGACGGCTGACATCTTCTCGCTTTGCAACAGTTGTTCCTGGGTGCGCCGCAGATCTTCATAGGCCTTGCAGGTTTCTTCGTAAAGCCGGACTTTCTCAATCGTAGTTGCCAGCTGCCGGCTGATCGCCACCAGCAAATTCTCTTCTCCGGTGGAATATTCGTGCTCGACATGGCTGCATAGACCCATGATTCCGATAGGACTATCCTTGCCCCAGAACAGCACCCAGATCCACGAGCCGTCGCTGCCGGAACGGACAAAGTCCGCCACCGCGCCGGTCATGTGCGGAATGTACTCGGAAGTGATCACCTCGGCACGCGACCGCATTACCAAATCTCCAAAACCGTCGGCAAAACTGATTTCCGCCGGACGTGATTTGTCGCGGCTGCGGGGCCCCCATGCGGCTCGGCGGCGGTAGGTCGGAGCATCGGAATCCGACAGATACACCGCTCCGCTCTCCACCCCGAACAGGGAAACCACCTGGCGTAGCGTCAGGTTCAAGATTTCATCCAGATCGAATGACTGCGTGGCCACTACCGCCATCGCGTTCAATGCGTTCAGTTCACGATTGCGCCGGCGCATTTCATCTTCCGCGCGGCGCTTTTCGGTGACGTCCAATACGAAGCCTTGAAAACGCTCCACCTGCCCGGCGCTATCGCGTGTGGCAAAGCTGCTCTCAGCTGCGAGCAGCAGCGTGCCGTTTTTTCGCCGCATGGTCACTTCGAAATTGCGCACGTAATTGTGATGCTCGATCTCCTTGCGGAAGGCGTTGCGCTGGCCGGCATCCACACGAACGTCTTCATCCAGGTTGAGCGCCAGCAACTCTTCCCGCCGCTCGTATCCCAGCATGTGTACGAATGCGTCGTTGCAGTCGAGCAGGCGCCCGCGAGGCGTGGCCACATACACGCCCTCCTGCACCTGTTCAAACAGCAAGCGGTACTTCTCTTCCGCCGACCGCCGCTCCGTGATATCGCGAATAATGTGGATGGTCCCCCTCTGCTTGCTTCCCTGTTCGCTATACGAAGAAGTAGAAACCATGGAAAATCCGCCGAAGCAAGGGTCGGCCCCTTCGCTGATCTCCTCGCCCCCGCGCGCGCAATAAGGACATCCCGTCCACTCACCCAGGCCATGCGGCAATACCGATTCGCAGGTGCTGCCAATCACGTCGGCGGCGGATTGCCCCACATTTTCGAGCAGAACTTGATTCGCCTTGATGATGCGGAAATCCGCATCGTGGGCCAGGATAATGTCGTGGACCGAGTCAAAAGTATTTCTCCATTGCCGTTGGGAGCGCAGTGCCTGCTCCTGCAAACGGAAATTCTCGATTGCGATTCCCAACTGACGTCCGCAAACCTCCAGAAATTCAAGCTCCTCGGGAATTAGTTGCCGTGCCTCGCGCCTGCCCAGGAAAAGCAAGCCCATCGGATCCTTCTTGCCCAGAACCGGAACGATCATCAAGCGAGGAAGCTTCTCCGCTGTGAGCAGCTCCACATTTTCAGGATTTGTCTCGTCCTTCTCTTGATTTTTTCGCGCGAGGTTCACAGCCAGCCAAGGTGAGCCTTGTTCCAGCATTTGGGAAACACCTTCCGTGAGTTCCACCAAGCCGGCCTCACGCAAGAATTCCTGGGAGACGCCCACGGCATGGGTAGCCACAAGATGTCCACCTTCAATCAATCGGAACCAGGCTGCTTTGCTCCGCGTAAGCCGTCGCAATTGCTCCAACACCTCCTGCATCATGCCGCCCTGCTGTTGAGCCTTCACAATGGCGTGGGTCAAGGCCTGCAGCATGCTCAGTCGCTGCGCTCGTACCCGCGCTTCCGCAAACGCTACCAGCAGCATGCTCGAGCCCAGCAAAACATCGACCACCGCCAACAGCGCTGATGGAATACGGTCAGTCAAGGGGGGCCAACTCACGTGCTGCAGCAGCAGGCAGGCCGCCAGCAGCCACGTCGCCGGTTCCCAACGGCCGCGGCGCGCGCGCATCAGGGAAACCACTGCAGTCAACAGAATGATCCGGTAAGAAATTTCAAGCAGACCGCGCAAGGCTGGAACATCAGACCAGAACAGCGTGCGGGCCACGGTAAAGCCCGCCAGACTGAGTGTAACCGCAGCCAGGGGTCCCAGCAGATTCCGCCCGCGCGTATAAACGAAGATCGCCCCGGCCAACAGGCCGCTCGCCAGCACAAAGGCCGCCTGCTCAATCACGGGGGTGTAGTACTCGGGAATCCGCATCCCGGCGCCGTGCGCTGCCACCAGGCGCGAGACCGTCAGCAGTACCCACCCCGCCGTCCACGCAAGAAAATAGCGTTCGCGGAACACCGCTAGCGCCAACAGCGATGTACCCAGCACGATCAACAGCGCCCACTCCCCTGGCTTCAGCCCAGCGAGTGCAGGCCGTACGGCGATGCTCCAAAGCGACCAGAGAAGGGCTGTCATCGTAATTGGTTTCAGGCACGCATCCAGACGAGACACTGCCTCACCTCTGAATATCACGCTTTGCCCATATCCCGATGCTGTTTCCGGACCCGGATGGTTACTTTCGGCATCTCCCGGCTGGAGTAAAATCGCCGATAGTATCCTGAGACCTCGATGCCCGACCGCATACTCGTTGTAGACGACGAAGAGCCCATTCGCGAGATCGTCTCTGCCATACTCGCGGCCGCCGGTTACGCCTGCAAACCGGCCGGATCCGGCATGGAGGCTCTCGCTCTGCTCAACTCTGGCGAGCAATTCGAACTCATGCTCTCCGACCTGATGATGGCTGACCTCGACGGCATCGGCCTGCTCGAACGATCCAAGGAACGCTTTCCCGACATGCCGGTCGTGATGGTGACCGCAGTGCACGATATTTCGGTGGCCCTCGCCGCCATCAGCAACGGCGCGTACGACTATCTGCTCAAACCCTTCGAACGCGAACAATTGCTCAAATCGGTGGCCCGGGCGCTTGAGCATCGCCGCCTGAAGCTGGAAAATCGCGAGTATCAGACCAATCTGGAATCTTTGGTGAAAGATCGCACCGCCCAACTCCAAAACGCCATGGCGGAGCTCGAACGCTCCTATGACATCACGCTGCAAGCTCTCGGCGACGCACTCGACCTCAAAGACGCCGAGACTGAAGGCCACTCCCGCCGCGTCACTGCTTTCACCATGGCGATCGCAAAGGCCATGGGCGTGCCCCGCGAGCAAATTGATGTGATCGCCCGCGGCGCGTTCCTCCATGACATCGGCAAGATGGCTATTCCCGATAACATCCTCCTGAAACCTGGCAAGCTCGACGACAAAGAAAGAGAGATCATGCGCGAGCATTGCTTCCACGGCTACCAAATGCTCAAGAAGATTCCATTCCTCGCGGAGGCCTGCGAGATCGTTTACTCCCATCAGGAGCACTACGACGGCTCCGGCTATCCTCGCGGTCTCCGCGGCGGCCAAATTCCGCTGGGGGCGCGCATCTTCTCGGTCGCCGACACCCTCGACGCCATCATCTCCGACCGCCCCTATCGACCGGCCAGAACTCTCGCCGAAGCTCGCGAGGAGATCAAGGTCTGGAGCGGCCGCCAGTTCGACCCCGAAGTAGTTGAGGTTTTCTTGAAAATGCCCAACGAAATTTTCGAAGACCTGCGCCGCCAGATCAACGCCCAGGGCCCATTCAGCTACACCGCCAGCGCCAAGAGCGCGCCATAAAGCAGCGTCTCTCCCTCCATCTCTGTTCCGTATCCCGCCCACTTCTTTGTTCTTCTTAGCTACTGAATCTGGCCCGTCACAGAAGGGACTTCTGTTTACATCCCCTTCAGAATCATTTAGACTCCGCCCCATCAAATTCACGGAGGTAAGGGTATGAAGCGATCGATGCGGTTGGCAGTTGCGGCCCTCTCTTTCTCGTTGATATCAGTTGCTTCGGCAGTCGCACAAGATCAATACACCGAAGGCGGAGTCACCCGTGTCACCCTGGTGCAAATATTGCCCGGACACTTCAACGCGTTCATGGAAGACCTGAAAACGAATATCAAACCGATTTGGGAGGCGGAAAAGAAGGCCGGGTTAATTGAAAGTTACGGTGTCTTCCTGAACACGACCAAGGCCAACCCCGACGACTGGGATATTGGTTTCGCCCTCAGTTATAAGAATTTCGCCGCCCTCGACGGCCTGGCACAAAAAGTTCTTGACCTTCGTATGTCCCACTATGGTGACAAGAGTAAAGAACAGCAGGTAATCGACAAGCGTGTACAGAATGCACGAACGGTCGCCAGTATTCTTACTCGCGACATCACGTTGAAGTAACGGGACCTGAGTCGCTCGTTACTTCGAGTTCAAGCGGTCAGCACTCTCTTTTGCGAGCAGCCTCCTGGCCTGAGCGTCACCGCCGGCGGCTTCCTTGGCCGTCTGCGCCGGAGTTTCAATCGTTTCCTGCAAAGCTCTGGCAGCCGCGCTGATCTGCACCGTGTCCGCGGAAGCAGATCGTAGTGTTGATTGAGCTGGCTGCGGAGCGGCTGCCGAAGGCTGTGCAGTCGGCGGAACCGCCGCCTGGGCATGCGAGGCGCTGGTTATCGTGATGCTCATTCTGGTACCCTCCTCATCCCGTCATCGGCGGAAAGCCTCTGGAACTTTAGTTTGGAGGATGGGAGCTCGCTACAGGCTCGACACTTCGCCATTTCGGGGGCGAGTGCCTAACCCCGCATCAACGAATCAGGCTCTTCTTCGCGAGACTTGGCAAACACAATCTCAACGATAAGTAATCCCGCACCCACCACAATCGCGCTATCCGCCAGATTAAACACCGGCCACTGATACCGCTTCACATAGAACAGCAGAAAGTCCACAACCCGCCCGCTAGTCAATCGATCCCATAGATTCCCCGAAGCCCCGCCCATGATCAATGACAGGCCAACTCCGGTGACGGCATTGGCAGGATCATTTCTCCAGAGCAGAACGGAGACCACCACCAGCGCAATCAGCGAAAACCCTACGAGCATCGCTGTCTTCCACGGCGCGGACGAATCCGCAAACATGCTGAAAGCCGCACCCGTATTCTCCGTATGGGTAAGCTGAAAAAAACCCGGGATGATCTGAATGTGAGCGTAGAGCGCGAGGCGCTGTGCGACTATATGCTTCGTCCAGCGATCGAGCATGACCACGATTAGAGCAACTAGAAGATGCATACCGCGCGCAGAGTTCTTGCTCATTCGAATGATTCAGGCCAGCACACATCTTAAACTGCTGAGGCGCTGAGCGCTCGTCCCGGCTGCAGACAAATCCTTTTAATTCCTGCCAGCACTCCGTCTCACCCGTGACCTCACCCTACTATTTCGCCGCCACCCTCATTTTCACCTATCCCCGGCGCGTCCTCTGCATGTATTCTGATGCGGCCTTGAGCCGGACTTCGCGCCACAAACACCCGGTGTAACGACAGGCTCAGGCAGTTTTCATCTTGATGTTGATTGCAGCTCCCCGCATGAAACAACTGCGTTGGAAGAGTCGGATCCTGGCGTTCCTGGCAGTCGTCGGGCCGGGCATCATCACGGCAAACGTCGACAACGATGCCGGCGGCATCCTCACCTATTCGCAGGCCGGAGCCCAATACGGCTTTCTTCTCCTCTGGACGATGATCCCCATCACGCTCGCCCTCATCGTGGTACAGGAGATGAGCGCCCGCATGGGCGCCGTAACTGGCAAGGGTTTGAGCGACTTGATTCGCGAAGAATACGGCCTCCGTATCACGTTTTTGATGATGCTCGGCATCCTGATCACAAATTTCGGCAACGTGGTCACGGAATTCATTGGCATCGCTACGAGCCTCGAACTGTTTGGCCTCTCGCGCTACATCACCGTTCCAGTATGCGCGGTCATCGTCTGGCTGATCGTGGTCAAGGGTCAGTACAAGAGCGTTGAAAAAGTCTTCCTTGCGGCGTCTTTTTTCTACATCACTTACATCTTCGCCGGGGTACTCGCTCATCCCATGTGGAAGGACGCATCGATCGCAACCATCCGGCCGCCTGATCTCCATGCATTCCGCCAGCAGGCCTATTTATTCATGGTCATCGGCGTGGTCGGAACCACCATCGCGCCCTGGATGCAGTTCTATCTTCAGGCCTCGATCGTCGAGAAGGGCGTAACCCGGCGTGGCCTCAAGGATTCGCGTCTGGATGTAATCACCGGCTGCATTTTCACCGACGTAGTTGCCTGGTTCATCATCGTAGCCTGTGCTGCAACCTTGTACCTACACGGCTACCGTGACATCAAATACGCCGCTGACGCCGCCCAGGCTCTGAAGCCTCTGGCCGGGCAGTACGCCTACATCCTTTTTGCCGTGGGGCTATTCAACGCTTCCCTGTTTGCGGCATCGATTTTGCCGCTCTCCACCGCGTACACCGTATGCGAAGGACTGGGCTTCGAATCCGGAGTCGACCAGAAGTTCAGCGAAGCTCCTTTTTTCTACTGGCTTTATACGCTGCTGATTGCGGCTGGTGCCGCTGTGCTCCTCATCCCGGGCTTGCCGCTGGTAAGGATCGCCGTCACGTCGCAGGTGGTGAACGGCGTGGTGCTGCCCTTCGTGCTTGTTTTTATGTTGCTGCTCATCAACAAGAAGGACTTGATGGGGGAGTATGTGAACACCCGCCTGTTCAACGCCATAGCCTGGCTCACCACGGTCGTCATGGTTGGATTGACGATCGCCTGGTTCTGGACGCTGCGCAACGGCGGTTCGTAGGGAGCACCTGGCACTTACCGATTGCTGCCCTCGATCTTGCTTTGTCGGGGCGTGGAGACCATGGTTCTAGGCTTCTCGGGCACGCTTCGACCACTGCCAAAGGCCACCTGTGACCTCCGTCGGCAGGCGATACCCCAATTGGCGGGCAAGCATCACAATCTGCCCCCGGTGATGACCTTCGTGCGCGACGAAATAGCCCAGAACATGACCAACGTTGAGGGGAAGGTTGCGCCACACATAAGACGACGATGCGGGAATGCTGCCACCTTGATCACAACCGAACTTTAGCAGGCTCAAGATGCCCGCGCTGCTACGCTGCAGTGCTGAAATGAGATCGTTCGGTTTCACCTTGTGCCGATCGACGCTCCGCGGCACTGCGAAGCCGTGCTCTTTGCCGAGCGTCTTGATCCACATACACCGGGCATTGTGAATGTGACCGGCAAGCGTCCGGATGGTACGACGGGGTGCTCCCGGCATCTTGGCTTCCCAGAGTTGAGCAGGCAAATGTTCGACCAGAAAAACCGTTACCCGATTATTGGTCTTCCACGCGTCAAGGATCGTATCTTGCAGGTCGAGTGGAGAAGACATACTGCACTTCTTCGTGGTCAGTCAACTAATAATGCCTTACGGAAGCTTCCCCGCCGCCAGGTCCTTCACCAGTGATGCATCTGCTTCCAGGAAGTCATACGACGGCAAATCCTTCGGCGCTGACCATTGCAGGTCTCGAAAGATTCGATTCTCGATCTCTCCGTCGTACTCCCGAATAATATAAAACCGCAGTTCCACGGTAGCGCCATTCGGGTACGAATGCTGCAGGCGGGCAATCTCGTCCCCGATCTTGGCGTGAATTCCCAACTCTTCTTCCAATTCCCGGCGTAGCGCGTCCCGAGGCTGCTCGCCCTCTTCTATCTTTCCTCCGGGAAACTCCCACTTGAGTGGCATGGTCTGGTGACGCGTGCGCTGGCACACCAGCAGCTTGCCATTCTTCTCGATCACGGCTGCCACCACCCGCTTCATAAGTCAGAAATCATGGCGGCGTGCCGCGCGCCGATAACCGGCCCGGTGTTCTGTGACGTCATTGAGACTTCTCCAGCTTTTTCCCGATTACCTCCGCGCAATATTGCACCAGTTGCTGGTCCTCAGATCCGAAAGCGGCCGCGAAATGACTATCGATATCGAGCTCACCCGCCACTTTCCCCTCCACGAAAATAGGCACAACAATCTCGGATTTGGTTTCGAGGGAACAGGCCAGATAGCGGGGATCTTTGCTCACGTCGTCCACCACAATCGTCTTGCCGCTGGAGGCCGCAGCCCCGCAGATGCCCTGATTGAGAGGAATGCGAGTGTGTGGAGTCATCGCTCCCACAAACGCGCTCAATACCAGCATGGGCGGCTGTGCCCCCGGTTCAAGCATGTAAAAACCAACCCAGTTGTACTTAAGCATGCGATCATGGAGCAGTTTGCAAAGTCCTTGCATCAACTCGTGAGCCGTGGGCGCGGCCTGCCCCAGTTCCGATACTTCATTGCGTACCTCTTCGATTCTGCTAGCGACGGGCATGAAAGAATCTTAACTCAGAGTCCACGATTCAGGGCTGTGGAAGATTGCGCGCCGGTAATTTGGCGGATTCCCTCGGCGCGGGCAAATATTTCAGGATGAATCGCACACCCCAGCGCCTCGAGACCCCGCAGCAGCGTGGGCGCCGGCGTGTTCAGGTACTCATCCCGCACGCAGAAAACCCTCAAAGTCCGCGCGGCGCGAGTGCCCTGCCAGTTACGCTCGGCCACGATTTTCTCCAGCGGGACGCGGTCGCCCGCTCCGCACCACGCCGCAATGAAGACTTCAGGATCCAGACGGGCTACTTCCTCACATGAGATCTGCTGCCCTGGGGTGCCCACGAACTCACCTCCGGCTGCATCTACAAGCTCCGCGACCCAGCTTTGTGAAGTGATCAGCGGCTTACCCCATTCTTCGCAGAAAACTGTGGGTCGAGGCGAACCGGCTTTCTTTCTGACGATTCCGCGGACCTCTTCGATTCGCTGCTGCATGAGTGCGATCACCTCTTCGCCGCGATGGCTCGCGCCGGCAACCCCAGCAATGGCGGCGACGTCGCCATAGACATCGGCCAGAGTTCTGGGGGCGAGACCGAGAAAACGCGCACCCGACTTGAGGATTTCGATCACCGCCTTCTCCTGGTAAGGAACAGCAGCGATCACCAGGTCAGGTTGAGTCGCGATAATCTCGGTTGCATTCGCCGTCCAGGAGTCCGCAAGAATCGCGCGCGACGACTGAGCGACCTCGGGAACCACGTCGGCGCAATACTTCGTGCAGGCCACAACCCGATCCAGTTCACCGATGGCGGCAAGAATCACGGTTGCGCTAGGCTGCAGGCAGGCGATGCGACGCGGCGCGTAGGCAGATGACATAAGACCTAGACTACGTTCTAAGTTGAAGCAGGACCGCTTTCAGCGCGTCCAAAACCAGCTGAGCCGCGTGGACCGAGGCCTGCGGCAAGCCGCCTACGGCTACGATCACAGCCTCGCGCCGCAGCCTGCGTGCTTCACTCAGTGTTTTACCTACAACGAGCTCCGTCAATGCCGAGCCGCACGCAATCGACGCGACGCATCCTTTGGCCTTGAATTTCGCCTGGACAATTCGCCCCGCGTTAGTCTGCAACGTCAGCCGCAAAACGTCACCGCAGGCGGGATTCTCTATTTCCGCCGCAGCGTCGGCTTCCAGAATTTCTCCTACATTTCGCGGATTCTGAAAATGATCCAGCAGTTGCGCGGAATACATGAGCAACCCAATTGTAAACGGCTGAAGCTCGTGGCCAGCTCAGCCCTCCGGACGCGTGCCTTCCGGAAAGTAAATCCACCATCCGCGTTCGCGAGCCGTGGACTCAAGGTCCGGATTCGGATTGATCGCGAAGCCATGTGTCGCCATCGCCAGCATTTCCGTATCCCACCGGGAGTTACCGAAAGCAGCCTCGATTTCTTTCCCCACCATCTCGCCCAGCGCCTGCGGCTTGCCCGGACCGGAGGGAACGCGGATCAACCGGTCGCTGATAATGCCCTGGTCGACTTCCACCTTGGCTGCAAGGATGCGATCTTCCGGGATCTCGAAGTGCCTCATCCCGGCGCGAATTACCCATTCATTCGAAGAGGAAACCGCCCAGACCTCGCATCCGCTTTCGTGCAGGCGGCGCACCAATTCGCGCATCTCAGGAAAGATTTGCGCCACGAAGAACTGGTCGAAGAAACGCACGGCCGCGTCCATCACCGTCGACTCTGAAATGCCCCGATGCATTGTGACCATTTCGCCGCACATCGTGGTTTCATCGACCTCGCCGCGTTTATAAGCGGCATACCGTTCTCGCATCGACAGGTCAAGGGCTCTCCGGCTGTGGCTGGGAAAGACTTCGCCGCCGCCCTTCAGCTCCCAATCGAAAAAGCGTTCCCCGGCATCGCCCGACCACAGCGTGCCGTCGCAGTCAAACGCAACCACGCGCGGTCGCAGGTCAAGCACTGAATCCAGGAATTGGTTCGTAGCCGGTTGAAAGGTTTGCGAGCCGGTAACACTCATCCAACGAAAATAACGTGTTTCGAGGGAAGCGCGCAACGTGGGGAAAAATCGCCAATCTCAACAACTCTCCACTTCGTCGGTGAGCCTCGCGTACTCCTCGGAAGTGTTCACGTTGAGCGCCACGAAACGATCATCAACCCGGACATACTGAATGTGCTCCAGATGTTCGTGTTCGATGTCGCGGGCATTCGCCGTGGCGGGGACCCGAAGAAATGCTTCCATCATCTCCCGGCCAGCCAGGTAGGGATGTCCATGCTTCCCGGAGAACTCGGGAACCACAACCCAGATGCTCTGATCGGCAGCCTCGAAAGCCTCGTGCAGCTTATGAATGGTCGCGGCAGACACCGGAGGTCGGTCAACCAGGGTGATGATCGCCGCGTCGCGCCCGCGATTGAGAACCTCATGCAGACCCAATTGCAAGGAACTGAACTGCCCGCGGTCCGGATCAGGGTTCACCACTAGAGATGCTCCGCTGGCATAGACGATGGGAGCGAGAGAGGTGTGGTTTCTTCCAGCTACTACGAGCACGAAGTCAGCGACCACCGACAGCGACCGGATCGCCCCCGAGAGGAACGTATCAGTCGAAGCCGCCTGCCCACTCCCCAGCGGCGGCCACGGCAGTAAAGCTTTGTCCCGGCCCATACGCGAGGATTCCCCGGCGGCGAGGATCAGCCCGGCGAAGCTGGGAGCGCGGGTCATGTTGCGACAGTGCAATTTCGGATTTTCGATTGCCGATTGTCCGAACAAAAATCCGCTCGCCGAATCAGCAATCAGGAATCAACAATCAGAACGTTTTTCTAGTCTTCGAGAGCCGCGTTCGGCACGTCGTCCGCCTCAGATCGTGAGCCGTTGTGGAACCAGCTCATGTGGGGCAGACTCGCATGGGCATGCCGCCGAATCGCGATCAACTCTGCCGTGATCGCGACCGCAATCTCCTCTGGCGTGATGGCCCCGATGTCGAGGCCGATGGGCGCGTGCACCCGCTCGAAAAGGTGCGGGGGCACGCCCTCCTTCTGCAGCGTCTTGAAGATCTCAATCACCTTGCGCCGGGAGCCAATCATACCGACGTAACGCGCGCGCGTCTGCACCGCCCAGCGCAGAATGCGCATATCATCGCGATGGCCTCGGGTCACGATGACGATATAAGAAGATTCATCCGGATCGAGCGTGCGCATGGCCTCATCGAAATCAAGCGCATGAATCTCGCGAGCGGCAGGAAAGCGTTCTTTGGTCGCATAGGAACTGCGGTCGTCGGCGATGATCGCTTCGAAACCCGCATTCGCAGCAACCTGGCAAAGGTTGATTGCTACATGACCTGCACCGAAAATATAAAGTAATGCTGGAGGCAGCACGGGTTCGATAAAAACCTCCAGCGTGCCGCCACAAACCAGGCCGGTATCGTACTTCGGATCCTGATTCAGGTCGAAGGTCAAGGTACGCGGCTTCTCCGATTCCATCACTTCCCGCGCGGCCTGCCACACGTCGGCCTCGACGCAGCCGCCCCCGATGGTGCCGACGATCGAGCCATCGTCGCGCACCAGCATCTTCGCTGTCCGAAAAGACGGGATCGAGCCGCGCACGTTGACGATAGTGGCGACCGCCCCTCGCCGCCCTTCGCGGCGTAGCTGCACGATCTGCTCGTAGATATCCATCGGGTCCGACGTCCAGCCGCACACTTGATTATCAGTCGGTTAACAGGAGGAGTCAAACGCAAAGCAAAAGCCCCGGGTCATCGCTCCGGGGCTCCTTGCTTCAAAACCAGTCAGTACCACACGGCCTGCCAAGCACATTCATCGTGAACCGCAACAAGAAGTTTGTCAAGGTAACCATGGGTGAGTGGAACGCAGAGTGCGGCAGAGTCGAACTGCAGTGGCGGATGAGCCGCTCACCGGCTTGGCAAGCCGTGTCCAGTACCCACTGGCAACGCCCTCTACACACGCAGCCTGCCCAAGAGAATCCTACGCTCATGCTGGTGAGGTCGAACAAACCAGCGAAAAAAATTCGACTCCCCCTCCCCGATTGGGAATTCCCGATCCGGCCAAGTATTCTGGTCCTGGCCTCAAGGCCTGACAGGAGAAACTCCTCATGAAAGCGGTTCGCATTCATCAATTCGGTGAGCCAGAAGTTTTGATGTATGAAGACGTACCCGATCCGCGACCGCGCCAGGATCAGGTGCTGGTGCGGGTGCGGGCGTGTGCCTTGAATCATCTGGACGTGTGGGTGCGCAAGGGGCTGCCGGGAGTGAAGCTGCCGCACATTCTGGGCAGCGACGTCGCAGGGGAAGTGGTCGAGGCAGGCGAGTACGTCAGGGGATTCAAAGCGGGTCAGCGCGTGTTGCTGGCGCCGATGCATTACTGCGGGCATTGCGAGAAGTGCGTTGCCGGGCTGCAGAACCAGTGCCGGGAATTTACCGCGCTCGGCAATGCCGTTGACGGAGGGAACTGCGAATTAATTGCAGTGCCGGCGGCGAATGTGATTCCGATTCCCGACTCGCTCGACTTCAATCAGGCGGCCAGCGTGCCTCTGGTATTTGTGACGGCGTGGCACATGCTCGTTGGACGCGCCGCGATTCGTCCGGGGCAGACCGTGCTGGTGCTGGGAGCCAGCTCCGGCGTCGGCATTGCGGCGATTCAGATTGCCAAACTCTTTCACTGCCGCGTGATTACGACGGCGGGCGACGAAGCGAAGTTGGAGAAAGGCCGCGTCCTGGGCGCCGACTACGGTATCAACCACTACCGGCAGAAAATTTCAGAGGAGGTCCGCAAGATTACCAACAAAGAAGGCGTCGACATCGTGCTTGAGCACGTCGGCGCCGCCACCTGGGATGAAAGCGTGCGCTCGTTGAAGAACGCTGGCACGCTGGTGACCTGCGGAGCGACCACCGGGCCGAACGTGGGCATTGATCTGCGGCACCTGTTCGCGCGGCAGTTGACCCTGCTCGGCTCGTATATGGGAACCATGGCTGAACTGCACGAAGTGCTGCGCCACGTGTTCTCTGGCCGCCTGAAACCGGTGGTTGACCGTGTGTTTCCGCTCCAGGAGATTCGCGCCGCGCACGAATACCTGGAGAAGAGCCAGATGTTCGGCAAGGTTGTGGTGACTCCGTAGAAATCCAACTTCCAGTCACCACCTCGTCGACAGTTGGATTCTCCGTCGCACACCAAGTAGAATAGGGGAACGATGCCTACCGAACTGAATTTCGGCCCTTACGTCGATACCGAAAATGGCAGGAAGGCAGTCAAGGACCTGACCTTCGGCAATCCCACGCCCGAAGGTGTGGTGTTGAGCACGCTCGATGCCGCCGTGAACTGGCTGCGCAAGGGCTCGATCTGGCCAATGTCGTTTGGGCTGGCCTGTTGTGCCATTGAGATGATGTCGATGGGGGCGTCGCGCTTTGACATTGCGCGTTTTGGGGCGGAAGTGTTTCGCCCGTCTCCCCGCCAGAGTGATCTGATGATCGTTGCCGGCCGCGTATCGCACAAGATGGCGCCCGTGATCCGGCAGTTGTGGGAGCAGATGCCCGAACCCAAATGGGTGATTTCGATGGGAGCGTGCGCCACTTCCGGCGGAGTCTTCCAGAATTATGCGCTGGTGCAGAGCGTCAATCAGGTCGTTCCGGTTGATGTTTATGTTCCCGGTTGTCCGCCGCGTCCCGAGCAACTTATCTACGCGATTACCCTTCTTCAGGAAAAGATCCAGAAGGAGCGCGGCACCATCAAGAAGGCATTGAATCTAGTGTAATCATCGCGCACGGAGACGAACGGCTCCTGTGTTCGCCCTGACTTTTGACCTCGCCTAATCCCCCCTGGGCGATGCATCAACCCGGCTTTTGCGCTTCAAAAACTGTGCGAATCTTCTCCCCACGACTGTAAGTGGCGCTCAAACAGTAACTTGGAAGATGGGAGGGGCGCACGCCCAGCGCTTACCGAGAGAAGACGAAACCATTCCGTTCTCAGGTGGATCTAAACGGTTGTGGGATTGAATACTTCTAGTGGTAGCGCAGCGCAGGGGGCCGCTATCAAAATAACCCAGGGGTCAAACAGCCCCGATGTGGAAGGTGCTTTATGATGGCAAGACTGATCGATGCGTTTTTCGGCTGCCGGCACTCCCGGTATAGCTTCCCAGTAACCATACGGCGGGCCGGGCGGCCTCAGGCCGGGGCTTTGACCGGCACCTATGTAGCCTGTCTCGATTGCGGAAGAGAATTTCCTTACGACTGGCAGGAGATGAAGGTGATTACTTCATCGGCTGAAAGACGCGAATACGTGGCCTCGCTGGCCCCCAAGCAAGCAGCGTAAGAGTCACCCCGGGTGATCGACTTAACGATGGGCTGCGTCGAACTTGGCACGGCTTTCCTCCCCTGGCGGTCCACCCTAGCGTACGGGAACGGTTGCACCCGTTCTTTTCTCCATGGGCACAAACTCCCGCTCCCCGTGACCGGTATAGGTCTGGCGGGGACGGGCAATTTTCTGCTCCGGATCGGTGATCAATTCCTGCCACTGCGCGAGCCAGCCAGCGGTGCGAGGAATAGCGAATAGAACCGTGAACATCTCCGGGCGAAAGCCCATCGCCTGATACATAATTCCCGAATAAAAATCGACGTTGGGGTAGAGCTTGCGCTTCACGAAATACTCGTCTTCGAGCGCGATGCGTTCCAACTCTAGAGCGATGTCGAGCTTGGGGTTGCGTCCCGTTACCTGGAAAACCTGCTCCGCACACCACCGAATGATCTTGGCCCGGGGATCGTAGTTCTTGTAGATACGGTGTCCGAATCCCATCAGCTTGACGCCGCCGTCTTTCACCTTTTTGATGTAAGCGGGGACATGTTCCTTGGAGCCGATTTCGTCGAGCATGCGCAAAACTTCTTCATTGGCGCCACCGTGCAGCGGTCCCGCCAGGGCCGAGGCCGCCGACGCCGTCGACAGGTAGGGGTCGGTTTGAGCGCTGGCCACTGAGCGCATGGCGTTGGTGCCACAATTCTGCTCGTGATCGGCATGCAAAATGAAAAGGATATCGAGGGCCCGCGCAATCGCCGGATTCGCCACATACTTCGGCTCGACCATCTTCCACAACATGTTCATGAAATTCTCGGCGTAGCTCAAATCATTGTCCGGATACACGTAGGGAAATCCCACGTTGTGCCGGTAGGACATGGCAGCGATCGAGGGCGCCTTGCCAATCAGCCGCTTGATCTGCAGCAGGCGGCTTGCGGGATCGTGCACCTGCCGCGCATCCGGGTACACGGTGGAAAGCGCGGCCACCGTGCTCACGAACATTCCCATGGGGTGGGAGTCGTAGCGGAAGCCTTCCATGAACTTCTTGGTGGTCTCGTGCAGCATGGTGTGGTGCGTGATCTCGTAAACCCAATTTTTCAGTTCTGCATCGGTGGGCAATTCTCCGAAGAGCAGCAGGTAAGCGACTTCCAGGAAGGTGGAGCGCTCGGCCAGCACCTCGATGGGATAGCCGCGATAGCGCAGGATTCCTAGGTCGCCATCGATGTAGGTGATGCTGCTGCGGCACGATGCCGTATTCATGAAGGCGGGGTCGTAGGTCATCAGCCCGAAATCCTCCGGACCGGTCTTGATTTTCCGCAGATCCATCGCCCGGATGGTGCCATTTTCAACAGGGACCGTGTAGGTCTGACTGGTGCGATTGTCGGTGATGGTTAGGGTGTTCTGCGGCATGAAGGGTCGGCTCCTTGGCTGAGCTTAGCCTAGCTCAGCCTATTTCGTTTCGGCAAGAAGCTGCTGTGACTAGTGTCACAAATCCGTCGAAAAAGCATATTTTGCCCCTGGCAGGGCCGACATAAATTGCCCCTGCAACGCAAAACCGGCGGCTGTGGCCGCCGGTTGGCTGAGTACTTCTCCTCAAGCTGTTAGTTCGAGGAATCATCCCGCCGCTTCAAGGTTGGACGGTCGTCATCGCTCTTGCTGTCGCTAGACTTGCTGTCGCTGCCGGCTGAGGTCCGCCGCAAGCTGGGCTTGTTGGCGTCTTTCTGATCGAGGACCTTGTGGCGATTCTCGATCGATGCCAGCCGGCCTTTCACTTCGTCGAATTCCGAAGTCGTCACAACGTACTGCGGCTTGGAAGGCAGGATTTTGCGAATTTCGTCCTGCGTCTTCTCGATGCGGTCCGGAGTCTGGGGGTGGGTGTCGAAGGCTTTGGAGAGCGTGCCCGGCTTCTTCTTCTCCATGGCTTGAATCTTCTCGAAGAATGAAACAAAAGCCGACGGATCATAGCCCGCGCGATACATATATTCCACGCCGAGGTAATCGGCCTCAGCTTCGAAGCCGCGGGAGAACTTTAGAAACGTCATGGGAATCGCCAGCCCAGCCGCTTCGTATCCCGCATAGCCAATCGCACCGCCCATAAAGATGAAGGGGATGGAGGCCATCTGCAGGAGGTTGGCGCGCGTCATTTCACGCCCGTAGTGGCAGGCAGCCACATGGGCAATCTCGTGAGCCATCACGCCCGCCATTTCGGCTTCTTCGTCGGCCGCAAGAATCAGGCCCGAGTTCACGTAGAAAAATCCGCCGGGAAGGGCCATGGCGTTCACCACGTCGGAGTCGATCACCTTTATGGTGAAGGGCACCTGCGCATCGGAGTTCCGCACAAGGTTCTGGCCGATGCGGTTCACGTATTCCGTGACCACCGGATCGTTCACCAGTTTGATCTGCGCCTCGATCTGCTGCGCATAGACGCGCCCGCGCGCCACCTGGCCTTCGACGGTGTACCAGTTCCCTACCCCGCGCCCGCACCCCACGTTGCGGTTGCCCACGGCG
>Ga0074045_10000129_pt1 | contig 65454 bp, 56 predicted proteins | sample BogForMeECP23OM2_FD_94442 | JGI IMG/M metagenome (GOLD analysis project Ga0074045, IMG submission 94442) | Bog forest soil microbial communities from Calvert Island, British Columbia, Canada - Bog Forest MetaG ECP23OM2 | ecosystem: Environmental > Terrestrial > Soil > Wetlands ... | reverse complement strand
CACGGATTAGGAATCCGTCGCTCTATCCTGCTGAGCTACAGGGGCATCCATTTTGAAGAATTTGTCGCGATTTAACATTCTTTCAAAGCGCTGTCAATCATAAGAAAGATACGTCCGGGGAATGTTTCGCAACGCGTTATAAATAGCAATAATTTGCTTATCTTTATACCCCAATGATATTTTAACTTTGTTTGGGTTCGAATTGGTTCTTTGCCGACCAGAACGCCGGTAGGTGGCGTAGTAAATACATAAGGCTTTTACGATGCTGCCAAATGCGTTTGCGAAATTTTTCGCGCCATATTTTATCGGAATAAAAACGCTTTACATGCTCGTTGTATAGTTGATCGAGTCTTTCCTTGGAAGCAATCCCTTTGGGCACAAAGACAAAATTCAGGCAGTTCATCAGGCGCCAGTCTTCATTGAAAGCGCCTTCGTCTTTTATTGTGTCCCACAACGGCGCGCCGGGGAAAGGTGTGAATTTGGCCATGTTCATATCGTCCAATCCCAGCGAAATGATAAAATCGGATGTGCGCTTAATTGATTCTTCCGTCTCACCGGGCAGGCCCATCATAAAAAGTCCTTTGGCGCGTAAACCGGCTTCCTGAATCCGCCGCACAGTATTGTTCACATCATCAAGCGATATGCCTGATTTATGTCTGGAGAGTATTTCCTGATCGGCCGATTCAACACCCAGTGAAACCATCAGGCATCCGGCATTTTTAAGCATCTTCAGTAAATCGTCATCGGTGTAGCCCACGCGCACGGCACAGTTAAAATTAATTCCCAGAGGATAGCGGCTGAGTTTTTCGCAAAGCTCGACAATCCGTTCGCGATTGGCAGTAAATAAATCATCGTAGATGTTGATGTGCCGCACACCGAATTTTTCCCGTAAATATTTCATGTGTTCGTATATGTAAACGGCAGAATTGTAACGAAAGCCTTTTTTGAAAACGGAGCGGTCGCAATAGGAGCATTGATACATGCAGCCTCGCGAGGTAATCATCGTGGCTCCGGGAGTATTAATGTAGCTGAATAATGGCAGGTGGTAATCGCCGGGAAAACCTTTAAGCTTTTCATAGGCGGGAAACGGCAGAAAATCTAAATCCGGTATTTTCGGACGCGGATCATTGGTAATAACGTCCGCTTTATTCCGCCAGATCAACCCTTTAATTTGAGCGGGGTCAAAATCACAGGCAAGTTCAGCTACCGTTACTTCGCCCTCTCCGGCAACAAGAAAATCAAAAGCCGGATAATCCCGCAGAAGCTTTTCCCCCAGAGCGGAAACATGGACTCCTCCGCAGACCGTTATAATGTCAGGAGAATTTTTTTTGACTTTTTGCGCTAGGTCGGCTGCATCGGGAAACGATGAGGTCGTTGCCGAAAAGCCGACAATCTGCGGTTGATAGGCTAAAATTGCCTGCGCCTGCTTTTGCAAATCAAGCGGAGCATGAAGGCCAAGGCAATCATAAACATAAACATCGTGGCCTTGTTCTATAAGATAAGCTGCGATGGAAAGCAAGCCCTGCGGTACCATCCTGTTGGCAATATCGGTAATATCGCGCTTTCCGGGGAACCAGTTAAATCCCCGCGGATGGACAAGAACGACTCGTTTTTTTTGTTCAGAGGAAACCATGTATAAAATACTTTCCCCGCACAGGCAGGAACACAGGCGCTTTTACTTATAATGTAATTTTATGTAAAAATACAATTCCGCCGGTACTATACCTTTTTATGAATTATTTTTCCAATGAATGGCTCAAAATGATACCATTCAAAGGGATGCCGGGCGGCAAAACAGGCAAGATCGTCGGCGTAAGCCTGCGCTGATTCCTGTACCGCTTTTTTTCGATCCGCGCGCGAGGCGGCCGAAATCTTTCGCCCTCTGGAAACTTTAATATGGTATTTCCCGACAGCCTCTTGATAAACAAAAAAAGTTAAAATTGGCGCACCCGTCATCAAGGCGAATAAATGGGGCGTATCCGGAAGACGCGCCTCATACCCCATGAAATCCACAGTGACATAACTCTGCCGGCCCCAGAGACGGTCGCCTGCCATGGACACAATTCCGCCTTCGCGCAGGAAATTGATTCCCTCGATCAAAGCAAAAGGTGACTTTTCGTCCTCGGACGTCGCTACGATTCTGATGCCGCTTTTAGCCAGATTCTCTTTCTGAACACGTTCCATCTGCTCTTTGAGTTTTGCGCCCAGATAAAGCATAATAGGCATCCCTTTGCTGTTAAGTGTTTGCGCTGCCAGTTCCCAGTTGCCGATATGCGACATCAGTAAAATCGCCCCTGTCTTTTTTTTCACAGCCTCTTCCAGATATTCCCAGCCTTCCTTGACGAATTCGATATCTTCTTCCCCAAGCCGGATAAACCGGTGGATATAGATACCGGTAAAATTATGATATTGCTTCCAGGCGCAATAGAGATGATAGAAAAAGCCGCGACTTGGAAATAAAGCGCGATAGAATTTGCAGCTAGCCGCCACACGCGTCGGGAAAAGAAAATAATATCCGGTGGCTATAAACCAGGAAAATGTGCGGAAAAACCACATTCCCAACTTACGGGAAAGATAAATCGCTATTTTGTAAGAAAATTTCTTCATTTTGTTTATCATTGCCCAGACGTCTTTTGGGTGTCGTGGCGATCTAATACATATAAAACGAGATTGCTATCTCATTACGTTACGACTTCTTTCCCACAAACCATTTTTCTTCCACATGGGCCGCCGATGAAGCATGCACATTGACATCAAATCCGGCAGCGGCCATGAAACAGGCAATCTCATTTTCCGGACGGAATCGTTTTCCCATACCTATTATTTTTAAATGAGCCGCTTCAATCCATCGTTTCCATGGGACCTTTCTCTCCGAAGGAATGGTTGCGCGAATCAAAAGCGTGCCGCCTGCCTCAAGTTTTTCATGAATCCGGCGCAAAACCAGTTTAAATTCTTCATCATCAATCAGATGCAACATGTCCAGCATGAGCACGTAATCAACAAGCCCTTCTATAACAGGTAAATCCGGTGCGCGACCTATTTGCACACTGCCGCGGCTGCCAATGGCGTAAGAGGCGTTAAGCACCCGTACTTCATCCGGCTCCAGACCGTAAACTTTAGCTTCGGGATAAATTTCCAGAAGCCAGGTAGCGGGAATTCCGTAGCCGCAGCCGATATCAATAATCCTTCGGGGATTTTGCACATACGTGTCCAACTCTTTAAACATCGGGTCTATCATCATTTTCATGCGGGCAAAAACCCGCGGATAAGCGGCCAAATGCCTGTATCGTAAAACAGTACGGCGCAAATGCTCGTAAGAGCCAACCGTAAAAGGGCCGTCGGGGTGGGTAACCGAAGAAAAAATTTTCTTTATCAGTACAGGCAGAATGAAATATACGCCCAGAATGGAATAGCCGATTCCCAAAAGAGATGTGATGCCGATGCTCTTTAGAAGCGCGTGGCTGGCAAAGGCCAAAACCCCAAAACCAATCAGGGTTGTAAAAGATGCCAGAAACATGGCTAGTTTAACCGTATCCATTTCCGGAAGGCCCTCATCATGATAGCGCTGATAGAAGCAGGCATAATAAATGGAGTAATTGATTCCCATGCCCATGATAACAATCCACAACATGATGCCGGGGATATCCAGCGGATGACCGATCAATTTCAACGTGCCCAATGTGGCGATAAGCGCGAAGGCAATGGGCGCGAGCACGGCAAGCGCGATGAGCCAATCCAGGTAATATATAAATACGATAAGCGTAGTGCCGATACCGATAATGATGGCAATTTGAATAAAGATATTTTTTAGAAAATCTCCCAGTCTTTTGTTAAATAAACCGACATCGAATAATTTAGCCAATCCCGTGGGGATCAGGCGTGAGAAAAAATCCTCCGCGTTATAATTTTTGCCGGTGGCAAGCAAACTCAGTTGCGTGAAACCTGCGGGACTTTTGGCAATTCCAAGCATTTCAAAATATTTCTGAGGTATTTCAAAAGTCGTCGGATTTTCCTGGTTTATGATCCTCCAGAATGGCGCGAATGCTTCCGGATTAAAACCGGATTCCCGCGCCGCCGCGTTCAGATCGCGCTTCAAAGCGGCCACGCGTTCCTTATTCCAAAACTCATGCCAGGCGGTAAAATTGCTCCGGGCTGACTCCGCCGCCGGAAATAAAACGGAAGGGAGGAAAACAGGAGATAGTTTTTCCTGCTGCACGTCAGCAGCCAGCCAAGTCATTAATTGATTGTTTTTTTTCTGCAATTCGTCAATGTTTTTTGCTTCCAGAAAAACATAACATTTGCCGGAAAAGTCACCCCACGCCTCAAGGGTTTTTCCCGCATCCAGAGTTTTTTGACTTACGGAATTCATCGCGTTAAGATCGACATTGAACTTAGGCCACGCGAACAACAACATGAATAAGCCCAGAATAACTGCCGTAATCAATTTCCATTTCGCGGGTGAGGCAATATTTTTTATGGCATTTAAAAGCAGAGGATTCCTCTGACGTGTCGCCGCGGGCATTGTCGGAAATATTATCGGGAACACAAAAAGAACAAAGATCAGCGCGAAGAGAACTCCCAAAGCGGTAAAGACGCCGATTTGGGCCAGGATTTTAAAGTCGCTGATCAGCAGTAAAAGAAACGACCCGACAGTTGTCAGGACTGCCAGAAGTTCGGCCGACCACACCGTCCTTGTTATTTTTCTGCCGTATGTTTCGTAGGGTTGATCCAGAAAAAGCAGATAGGTAATGCCCAGATCAACGGTAAAACCCATAATGGCGCCGCCAAAACCAACAGCCAGCATTGATATGGATTTAAATAAAAAGGAACAAACAAAAAGAGCGGCAATTGCTCCCACAGTTGAAGGAAGAAGCGCCAGAAGGCCGATAAGCGGACGGGGAAAAGCAAAAATCAGCAGCATTGCTATTCCCAGCGTTGTCAGGATTATGGCCAGCCGGGTGTCGCGTTTAGCAAAGGTTTCATTATCGAGCGCCGCTCGATAAGCCCCCGCGGAAGTTAGTGTATACTTGTCTTTCTGCAAACTCTTATCGGCTTTTAATTCCTGCTCACAATCTTCGATTGCTTTTTCAATTTTTGCCGCAGTTGCTGTATCTGTGCCCGATCCCGCGATTCGGGCGATAATGAGCGCGTGTTTACCGTCTTCGGAAATCAGTTGCCCCTGATAGAATTGCGCCTTATTGGCGGGAAGCAAAGCGGATAATTGCTTAAGAATCAGGGAGGAGAAACCCAGCGGGTCTTTCGCCATCATCCGGCTTTGGCCGATTCCTTCGAGTTGTTCCAGGCTCTGCCTGTTTTGCGCCATCGCCTCCCTGATTTTGCCAGGCTTAAGAAGCGGTTGAATTTTTTGTTCAAGATCAGACGCGCTCAAAAGCGATGGCAGATTATTGTTTACATACGCTATAAGTTCAGGAAAGTTTTTAGCGTCATCCCCTATGCCGACTTTGGTGAAAAGACCACTTTTGCTGAGCTTACCGGAAATGGTAACGGCTGCTTTCACCAGTTTATCTTTATCTGTCGATTCCTGGCCTAAATCAATAAATAGTCTGTCCTGAATGGGTAAATGCCGGATAATCTGACGCGCGTCGGACAACACCGGATCATTTTGCGGCATCGATTCCAAAATATCCGTTTCAATTTTCAGGTTTTTTGATTCCCAGAAAAAAAGAGCCGCTACAATCAGGGAAATGATAAGAACGATAGACCACTTAATTTGATATTTACGTATGGACATGTAAACCTATAAACTTGTGTGTGATTCAATATTTGACTCAGATTTTATAAACCATATTTTGCTGGTTCAGGCAAGACAAAAAGCCCGTGGCAAATCTTTATTCTTTGTCATTACCCGGCCCGACCGGGTAATCCAGTTTGTGAATTTCTGCCTTTGCGGGAACATCAATAATTAAATTAATTATTGGCAGAGTATAGTTATTTAAATGAAAAAATTCTTCTAAAAATCAGACGGGAGAATGTTGAAGAGTTGCGCAGGAAATCCACAAAAGGGCGAAAATGAGAAATTCTTACACCCCCGGGATTATAATTGACGCGTACGGGAGCTTCAATTACCTCAATGCCATCTCTTTTAGCCTGAACTAAAATTTCTACTTCAAACTGGAAACGCCGCGCCTTTGTCTTTAAATTAAGCGCTTCAGGCAGGGGATAAACACGAAATCCGCTCTGTGTATCGGAAATTGTCGGCCCGCCGGAGGTACGTACCCAGAAGTTGGAAAACTTCCTGCCGAATTTGCTTGTCCAGGGAACGTGTTCGCCGGGCATGTAGTCTCTGGCTCCGACGACAATAGGCCGCGTTTTTTTCGGAATGGCCTTGATTAGTTTTTTTGCATCTTCGGGGTAGTGTTGTCCGTCGGCGTCTATTGTAATAGCGAAGTCGGCCACAGTCGCAGCGGCGGCAAAACCGGTCATAATAGCCGCGCCCTTGCCCTGATTCTGATCATGCCGAAGAATTTTAATGCCTTCTATTTCTTTAATCTGATCGTATGTCTTATCCGTTGAACCATCGTCAACAACAAAGACGGGAAAGCTCAGCGCCTGCGCGTCTGCGATAACTTGCGCCACAGTTCCGGCATGATTGTATACGGGAATCACAAAAGCAAAACGGATTTTTCTATTTTGGGTACTCATATTAACCTATGGATGAATAATGCAGTGCAACAAATGAACTTTTTACGAAGCTGTTCCTTCAGGTAAAAATGCTATCCCCCACGTCCCCGGCCCCATATGCGCGCCGGAAGTCAGTGATAACGGCTGCATGATAATTTCCAAATCAGGATAGTGTCCGGTGATAGTATTTTTAACAGTCTTTTCTACCCAATTCTTGTTGTCGGAATATTCCAGCATGACGAGCGCACTGGAATTATTTTTCAGCATTGCAGTAAGTTTTTTCAGAGCCATTTTCAGTTGATCTTCCTGATTCCTGACCATGCCGACTTTTTTTGCTCCTGTTGGCAGGGGAGATATTACCGGTTTCATTTTCAGTATATCGCCGAAAAAGGCGCTGGTTTTGGAAAGCCTGCCGCCTTCTGAGAGGTATTCCAGTTTGTCCAAAAACACATATTCCTCACATGCGATTAGCGCCTTTTTGGTAAAATTAAAAGTCTTTCTCAAGTCGTTTGTTTCGATAAGATATCGAGCTGTTGCCAGCGCGATTGTTCCTAATCGTCCCGATGCCGCGCCGGTGTCGACTATCAAAAATCTGTCCTGCGGATCATGCTCTTTCTTCCACTTATGCGCTACCTGATAATTGCCGGTAAATGAGGAACCGACGCACAGATATAAAACTTTTTCAAACCGCTCGAGGACACTTTCGTAAAACTGATGCCTTTCATAAACAGAAGCCTGCGAAGTGGAGACCTTTATTCCTTTCTTCATTGCGCGGTAAAGTTCTTCAGGATGAAAATAAGTTTCGGGCAGGCATTTTTCGTCAATCGTCAGATAACTGTTGAGGAGCGTGAAACCGTATTTTTTCGCATCCTGATTTGTCACGGAACCGGCGGCATCGGTCATTATGTGGAATGTCTGAGCCGTATTGGAATTTCTGAACTCGTTAATTTGGGAAGCCAAATTATCATCTTCCCAGTTAACCACATTGCCCAGTCCGTTTATTTGATCTCTGACCTTTTCCTTATTTCCGGTATGCAAATGTATTTTATAAAAATCACCTTCAGGAATGATAATGACATTTTCTTCGGCGCTGGTGATTATTTTTACTTCATCGGGAGAATAATTTGGAGCTTTAACGACAAAATCAACGCAGTATCCTGATTCCGTTTTTTCCTGAAACGCAGGCAATATCCGCAGGCGATTATTAAATGTTTCCATAATCGGGCGGCAATTATCGGGAAGACCGGCAAGAGCGTAAAAAAATCCTTCGAAGAAAATATAAATACCAAGGGCTCCCGCATCAACGACCCCGGCTTCTTTTAAACGGGGCAACTGTTCGTAAGTTTCATGGACGGCTTTTTCCAGAGAGCCGATGATAGCATCTATTCTTGTTTGATCGGGGGTTATTTCTTCCGCCAGAGAATAAGCAAGGGCGTCAAAGACACTCAACATTGTGCCCTGCCGCGGATTGCTTACCGCTTGCCACGCCTTTTTAGCGCCCTCTCTGGCGTGGTCCGCCAGTTGGGAAACATTTTCTGTCACGCAAAAAGCGGAAAAAAATTGAGAAGCGATATTGCCGGAATTGCCGCGTGCCGATAAAAGAAGCTGATGAACAATTTTTTCTTTCGACTCGCCAACGCCGCGCAGCGGAGCAAGGCTCAAGGAAAGATTTCTCCCCGTGTCTCCATCGGCAACCGGAAATACATTGATGGAATCGAGCAACTCCGCCCGGGCAACAAGACGTTCCAGGCCGGCAACAAGAGATTTTTGTAAAACTTCTTCCATTTTAAAAACCAAAGGCGCGGCGAATTTCTTCCGGAATGCTGAATATTGTTTCCATTTCAGGAACTTTCACTGTTACTTGTTCCGTGCGGCCGCGGGTACAGATTTTGCCATCCGCCGCTTTCCTGATTTCAAAATCAACGACCATTTTCACATACGCGTCAACGAGAGTCGCCTTGCAGATGATTTCATCACGGTGACGCAAAGGAAGGATATGCTTGGTAGAAGTTTTAATAATGGGAAAGATTAACTGGTGCTTTTCGTAAAAGGAATAAAGATCAATGCCGTTATTTTCGAAAAGCGCAGCCCGCGCGATTTCAAAATAGTTCAAGTAGTTGGCATGCCAGACGATTTGCATGGGATCAAGATCAAAAAACGGCACTCTTATTTTTACTTCAAAACTTTTCTTGTTTTCATTCATTGTTTTATTTTAAAAAAATCGGAATATTTTATTGCTGTGCAAATATTTTCAATATCTTTATCCATTGCCCTGTCTTCTACAACCGGTGCGCTGACAGATCTTATTTTTTCCATGAGACTGTTCAGAAGCGGCCTTGCGCCGATATTGTTTCTTATGTCGTAGGCCTGTGCCGCCGTCAGAAGATGAATGGCCACAACGCGCTCCGTCAGTGTGCAGATCCTTTCAGCGTCACGCGCCGCGATTGTTCCCATGCTGACCTTGTCCTGATTATGGGATTCGGTGGAGCGTGAAAATGAAGCTGCCGGCATAGTTGCTTTCAGAGCTTCCGCCGTCAGCGCGGAAGAGGAAATGGACATGGCCTTGAAGCCATGATGCAACCCTTTTATCTTATCTGCGTTTCTCACCAGATCGCCGGGGAGTCCTCTGTTGGAATTCGGATTAACCAGAAGCATGATCTGGCGGTCGCACATATCGGCGACAGAAGCCAGAGCGGCTTTCAATCCGTCCATAGCAAAAGCGATATGCCCGCCGTAAAAATTACCGCCCATCAGCACCTTGCCTGTCGCGGGATCGAAAATCGGATTATCGTTGGAACTGTTGGCTTCAATCTCCACCCATTTTTTTATCCAGTCCAGTCCATCATATAAAACACCAACCACCTGCGGAGCGCATCGCAGCGAATAAGGATCCTGCAAAGTGTCCAGAGAATCATCTTCCAATTGACGCGCCGATACTTTAGTTTTCAAAAGATTGATAATCTGAGCGGCAACAAACGCCTGACCGGGGAATGGTTTAGCTTCCGCTATTACCGGATGATAATGTTGAGCGTTTCCCTTAAGGGCGTGTATGGAAAGCGCCGTAGCGTAAATCGCGGCGCATAAAATTCGCCAGGCCGATTCGACAGCTAAAACAGCTATTCCCGTCATCGTTGTTGTTCCGTTAACCATAGACAGAGGCTCTTTGGGCAGATAACTGTAAGACTTTAATCCCGTCATCTTCATGGCCTTTGCCGCAGACATTATTTTGTCCTGATAAATAACTTCGCGCTCGCCCATAAGACAGGCTCCGATATAGGACATCGGCGTCAAATCGCCGGACGCACCGACCGAACCCTCGCATGGAACTATCGGCGTTATGCCTTTGTTTAAGAAATCGGCCAGCTGCTGAAGGAGGGCAACGGATACGCCGGAATAACCACGAGCCAGACAAATAATGCGGCACAACATGGCCGCCCTGGTTTCTTCAATGCCGATGGGCTCTCCCGTGCCGCAACCGTGAAAACGAAGAATGTTAATGCCGTTTTTTAAAGCAATATCCAGAGGCATGCGTTTGCCGCATGATTTTCCGTAACCGGTTGTCACGCCATAAACGGGGATTCCCCCGCGCATGGATTCCATAAGCATTTTTTGAGTTTCCCCCATCTTCTTTACGAAATTACCGGATTTGCTTATTTGCACCAAAACCCCATATCGCGCTACTGAAATAATATCATTGAAGCTGACATTGCTGCCGTCTATAACTATGGCGGCTTTGCCGCTGTTCTTTTTCATCAGCTAAAATCTCCTTTCCTCGCCGGCATAATCTTTTCGCGCACGCGCGGTTTGTATGTGCCGTCTGCTTTTTCTTTATCCATCACTTTTTTCAACATCTTGAACATTTTATAATTTTGCGGTTCTTCTTCATAAAACTTATCCCAGGCGTAATAATAAAGAGACTGTAATTGTTCGGGAGTGAGTAATTTTGGCTGAAAAACAACTTTTCCGCAAGTGTAATCGTTCCAGTCGTAGGAAAAAATTCTTTTCTCGTTATGCAAATCGTCAAAAGTGCGGGTGTGCGGAAAAGGAGTGAGCACGGTGAATTCCGCCATGTCCAGATCAATCTCCAGTAGAAAATCAACCAGCTTTTTTATGTAATCTTCGGTGTGATAATCGAGCCCGAGCAGAATGCTTCCTTCCACGGCAATGCCGTAATCATGATAGCGCTTGATGCGGTCACGGATGAAATCGGAAGAATCGAAAATTGCCTGATAAACAAACCACGCACCGGCCTGCGCGGCCAGATCCAGCACCTTGTCGTCATCTTCAATAGGGTGGGAGCACCATTTCTTTTTCAGAGGGATCATTTCCCGAAACAAATCCATTTCCCAACTTTTATCCTGCGCCAGCGAATTATCCACAATAAAAAGCCTGTTGTTATTAATGCTGGCCATTTCTTCGACAACTTTATCCAAAGGTCGGGGGCGGAAACTTCTGCCTCCCAGAAAATTAACACAGCAGGGATAACAATTAAACCGGCAGCCGCGCGATGCGTGCACCAGATCAACCATCTGCACGCCGCGGTAACTGTACATCTCGCGGTCCAAAATACTGCGCCGGGCAGTTCCTACACTTTCAATAGCCGGGAAATTCTGCATATAGTTGTAAACCTTTTGCAGTTTGCCGTTTTTAAAATCCGCAAAGACCTGGTCCATCCGTCCTTCAGCCTCTCCCAGAAAAACGCTATCGGCGTGTTCCTGGGTTTCTTCGGCGTGCAGCATGGTGGCGATGCCGCCGAACATCACTTTGATTCCTTTTTTACGGAAAGTGTCGGCTATTTCCCAGCCGCGTTTTATCTGCGCGGTCAGCATTACGGAAATACCCACAAAATCCGCTGCCTGATCGAAATCAATATCTTGTATGTTTTCGTCAATGAATTCGACATCCACATAATCAGGCAGAGCGGCTGCAAAAACAACAGGCCCGTGCGGCGGCAGGGTAAACCGTGTCTGACGGTCGAGCTTTTCCCATCTCGGATAAATCAATTTAAAGTTCATGCTTTTTCATTCTATAAATTCATTGATTAAATATTCACAATGGTTATGTTTACAATATTTTCTGATTTACGCCAATAAAAATTCTGCCTCAGTTATCGCAAGCTTTCTGGCATTATTTGCCGAGAATCAAATACGCGTAAGTACCGCCGAAAGAAATACCGGCAAGAGCCGCGTTATTAATTTCCAGTTCTTTTTTCTTTCCGACAATAAACGGAAGCGGTTGCAACGGGTTTATAAGCCCAACCACAGGCGGCAGAATATTTTTTTCAATAGACAGCGCCAAAGCGCAGGTCCTGATGCCGCCGCCGGAGAAACTCTCTCCCGTTGCTCCTTTGAATGACGTAATTAAAGGTTTTTTCTCCGCACAGTCAAATATTTCGGAGTACGCTTGAGCTTCCACTGAATCGAGAATTCTGTCGCCGTTGGCCGTCGCAACAATAGCCTGAATTTCGTTTGGCGCGTTGCCCGCGTTTCTCAACGCTCGGCTAAATGTCCGTTTTATGCCGTCAGTTTTCTCCGGCCAGCCCGTCGGTTTTGTCGGTGATGATCCCATACCCGCGCCTTTAATTTCACAATAGGGCTTTCGTCCTCTGGCAATTGCTGATTGCAGGCTCTCCATGCAAATTATCCCGCAACCTTCTCCGGCTATCATCCCGTTTCGTTCTTTATCAAAGGGTCGGCATGCCTCGCTACCCTCATCCCGGGGAGAAAGGCTGCGAAATTTTGCCAGCGATTCATAGTAAAATTTGGATAAAATGTCCACACCGCCGGCAAAAATAAAATCAACGGTGCCGCGCCTGATTTCCGCCGCCGCATAAATAATCGCGTTTTCAGCGGAAACAGCGAAATGTGTTACCGTTGTGTTGATGCCGCGAAATCCCAGCTCAATTGAAGTATGGCCGGCGGCGGCGTTCATAACTGTGTTAGGCACCAGTATCGGATTGACAGAGGCAGGTCCTTGCGTAAACAGTGTTTCTAAAAATTGGGCGGTTACATCCGTAGCGCCGAATGCGGTGCCCAACATCATGCCGATGCGGTCGCGGTTTTCCTGAGTGATTTGAAGGCCTGCGTCTTCCAGAGCCAGACGCGCTGAAGCAGCCGTCATCAGGGATATTTTGTCCATCCGCCGAATGTTTTTCACGGAAATAAAATCACGCGGGTTGAAATTAGTAACTTCCGCGCCCAGATGCGAACCAAATGTACTCGTGTCGAAAGATTTTATTTCCTCAATGGCTGTTTCGCCTCCAAAAAGTCTCCGACAAAACTCTTTCTTACCGGTTCCTATAGGAGTTACCATACCGATACCTGTTATAACCACACACCTTGCGTTGTCTGTTTGCCGGTTATTATTCATGGGAAGCGCCCCTTTCGGTATACCTGCCGAAAATTAGTGTGGTGTTGTTTCCTCCGAAGGCGAATGAATTAGAAAGAACGGCGCGCAGATTGGCTTTTCTTGCACCAGTGGTGACATAATCCAGATCGCACATAGGATCGCTATCCTGATAATTGATTGTCGGCGGTATAAAACCATGCCGCAATGCCAGCACGGAAACAATACCTTCCAGAGAGCCCGAAGCTCCTAATGTGTGTGCGTGCATGGACTTGGTTGAACTAACCGGAATTAAATAAGCGCGCCTGCCGAATACTTCCCTGATTGCTTTGGTTTCCGTAACGTCATTGACAGGAGTGGCCGTGCCATGCGCATTGATATAATCGATCTCATCAATGGAAAGGCCGCTGTCTTTGAGCGCCGCTTGCATGGAGCGCACAGCGCCCCATGCCTGTTCATCGGGGGCGGTCATGTGGAAAGAATCGCAAGTAATGCCATAGCCCAAAACCTCGCCATAAATTTTTGCTCCTCTGCTAAGAGCTGTTTCCATTTCCTCCATAACCATTATCGCCGCTGCCTCGCCAAGCGATAGCCCTGCGCGGTTTTTATCGAAAGGACGGCAGGTTTCCGGATCAACGGATTTCAGGGCGTTAAAGGCGGCATAAGTTAACCGGCACATGGGCTCCACACCTCCGGCAAGCATGATAGACGCCTGGCCATTCGCGATTAAATCCCGCGCGTAGCCTATAGCGGTGGCGCCAGCGGAACAAGCTGTCATGAAAGTTGATTTCGGTCCCGCGAAACCGAAAACCGAGGCAATACGGTCAGCGGAAGAGGCACAAAATAAAGATGAGAGCGTGGAAAACTTCGCGTTTCTGTCACTTTTTTTTAATAAATCTTCATAGAATTCTTCCGCTTCCAGAAGCCCGCCGGCACCGCCGCCAATGGCAAGGCCTATTTCTTCTTTTAATTCTTGAGGCGGTGGATAGAGTCCGGCGTCACGCAAAGCTTCCAACGTTGCGGCAAAAGAAAGCATGTCCGCCCGCGACATTCTTTTAATAGAAAAATCCCGGGGAATATAATCGCGCGCGATAAAATTTTTGATCTGGCCACCCGTCTGACTGCGAAATCCGGTTGTATCAAAGAGGTTAATCATCCCTATGCCGCATGAGCCTTGCTGCAGAGCTCGCGCGAAATCAGGAACATTATTGGCAAGCGCGTTTAGTGTGCCCATCCCAGTGATAACAATGCGTTTTTTCAAATCAAAGCCTTATCTTTTTGTTGTGAAAAATTATATTTGTTTAAACTTTCTGAAACTTAAATTGGCGCCGGTAAAAAGTCAAACAAATATTGCCGGGAGATTAAACCACACGTGTTGTTATTGATCAAAATTTCTTTGACATACGATTACGAATCCCCTATGATTTCTTTGTAAGGAAAGCAAGTTCTTATCAAACCCAAACCATGTCCTTTGGGGCAATATTTATCATAAGGCCTACCTTAAAGAGAAGGAAGGCAGGAGGATCTGATTGCGCAGGAAATTCATGTCGGAGGCCTTCATCCGCATTCCCATCATTATAGCGATGTTGTTCCTGTGGAGCATCGGCGCTCTTGCTCAGGATAATCTGAGATTTGTGGACCTTGGTGATTATACTCTGGAAAATGGCCAGGTCATACGGGACTGTCGCCTGGGTTATCGCACCTTTGGCGTTTTAAATTCCGCCAAATCCAATGTAATACTGTTTCCCACCTGGCTTGCCGGAACAACTCAGGATTTGATCGATCTGGAATTAATCGGGCCGGGGAAAATGGCCGATAGCTCAAAATACTTTATTATAGCCGTCGATGCTTTCGGTAACGGCGTATCCTCGTCACCTTCCAACAGCAAAAGTCAGCCGGATCAGTCCTTTCCGCGATTTTCCATTAAGGACATGGTAAATGCGCAGCATCTCCTTCTCACCCGGTATTTGGATTTGCCCCATGTTTATGGCGTAATCGGCATTTCCATGGGTGCAATGATGGCTTATCAGTGGATGGTTTCCTATCCCGGCTTTCTGAATAAAGCCGTTGCGGTTGTCGGAACGCCTCGACTCACTTCGTATGATCTGCTTCTGTGGCAGTCCGAACTAAGTGCAATCGATGCCGACAGGGGAAGACCGCATGGGGAAAATACAGCCATGAAAACAGTAGGAGCCATCCATAATCTACATCTGAGAACACCTCATTACATTGCGACACATACGACGCCGGAAGCTTTTCCGCAATTTTTTGCCGAAATGGAAAAAAGCTTTATGAAACGCAATGAATTCGATTGGGCATGGCAGTTGAAAGCCATCATGGATCATGATATCTACCGTTCCTTCGGAGAAGCGATTGATCCTGCCGCAAAAACCATACGGGCAAAAGCCCTCATCATTTGGGCACAGCAGGATCTTACAGTCAATTCCGAACCGGCCCGGACGCTTGCAAGATTAATTAATGCCGATACTTTTGAGTTTTCCGGCGATTGCGGCCATTTGTCCTTTTTGTGTGAGGGTAACGCGCTGCAAGACAAGGTCAATCGCTTCATGCAATGAATTTATTATCACAAAATTGTTGATAATATTACGTTTTTAATTGTTCATTGCGAGTTTATGCAAGTATTTGTGGTAATCTTAATATAGTTTTATACTCATAAGATTGCTTCGCTCATTATATTTGTCCGCAAAGGCACTACGACACAACCTCGAAGTCCGGTATCCAGAACATAGCGAAATGATTTCCCCCCATTTTTTATTGCAAAGAGTCAAAGCTTTTATATTTTATTTAAACGGCTTTAATGTTTCATTAAAATTAATAGGCAAAACAAAGAATTCATACCTTAAAGCACAGACATATATTTCATAAATAATCTTTTGTTTCTGATAGTTACAATATTTTTACTGTCTGTGGTAAATATGGCACGATAATTTCAATAGTATAAAGACAAATACCTGAAAAGGAGGTAACAGATCATGAAAAAAACATTAAGAACAATAGCAGTAGCGGCGGCGGTTATTCTTTTAACGGCAACTTTTGGTTTCGCCGAGTATGCAGCAACTGGAGCAGCTAATTTCCCGTTTTTTCAATTGGGCTGCTTGATTATCGGCGGTTTGATTTTGATGACTCTGAAAAAGAAATACGAAAAGATGTACGTGGCGGAAATGGTTGGTGCCTTCGCTCTTTACACCATACTGATGGCTCTGTTCACCAACCCGGTTATTGAAGCAGTTAAGAACCTTGTAGCATAAGTAAACGGTTAACGAGATTTGTGGATTGAGTAAATAGTTTAATTAACCGCTGCAAATAAAAAACATGATCTGTTTATATAGTGGTTGCCCCCCTTGAGGCGAAGGCCTCAAGGGGGGTTTTTTAATATAGACAATTATAATTATGACATATTCCACTTTAAAGGAAAAAGAAGTTATGGTAGTTTGATGATCAAACCTTTGTTAGAGGATATAAAAGAAGCTTTATCTATTATGAATGAGCTAATCATTGCCCAAGCTGTAAAAAAAGACTTACCCATTATTCTTGATATACAAAGGAAAGCATTTATGGAAGTGGCTAGATTTTTTAATTTAAAATCTCTGCCACCGATAGAACAAACACTGGAAAGTTTAACTGACGAATTTGTCAATAGTAAAATCTTGAAAGCATCTATCGCCAATACATAATTGGATCTGTGCGTGCTTATAGGAAAAACGATACCTGCCACATTGGCAAATTAGTCGTTCTTCCAGAATATCAAAACAAAGGAATCGGCAAAGCCTTAATGAATGAAATCGAAAATCAGTATAAAAGCATTGTAAAAAGATATGAATTATTTACAGGTGCCCGCGATCCCAGAAACAGATACCTGTATAATCAATTGGGATACAAATCTTTTAAAACCGAAAAGCTTAATGATGAAATATCTTTCGTATATATGGAGAAAAGCGCTCAATAGCAGTTGTTGTTGAAGCTTCCTCATCAGATTGGATTGCGCTGGCAAATATTTTATGAAAAAATAAGAGGATATGCACGTTTAATTTGTTATGAATTTTCTCGCACTTGATTTTGAAACAGCAAACTATTACTCCGACAGCGCTTGTGCCCTTGGCCTGGTGCGTGTTGAAGACAATGAGATTATTGAAAAAGTGTCATTTCTTATCAGGCCTCCCTATAAGTATTTTGTGTTCACTTATATTCATGGAATCACATGGGAGGATGTTGAGGACAAACCAACTTTTAAGCAGCACTGGAAATCAATAAGGCCGTTTTTTGAGAATATTGATTTCGCGGTAGCGCATAACGCAAGCTTTGACAGCAATGTCCTGAGCGCCTGCTGTGAAAGACACAAGATTATAAAGCCTGAAGTTGATTTCCGGTGCACAATGAAACTGTCCCGAAAGGTATTCGGTCTTTACCCTACCAATTTGCCCGCCGTTTGTAGAAATTTTAATATCGATTTACAACACCACGACGCCCTTTCCGATACTCTTGCCTGCGCTAAAATTATGATAGAAATTTTAAAAAATACAAAAGCATAATATTATTTCATTGGAGTTCACGTAAGTGTTTGCGGCGATCCATTTTACTCGTTTAGATAAGAGATTGCTTCGGTTGTTCTACTCCCCCGTAAAGATGGAGGGCATTGCTATTCTTTAATCTTTAAATTATTTTGCAGATAATTGTTAAAATCATCGTAATCGTTTGTTATGGAAACGGCGCTGCCCTTTCTTTGATCAATGTCTTTCATGCCCTCCGGCAATGGCCATGTTAATCCCAAAAGCTTTTGAATTTCTTTAGGAAATTTTGCCGGATGCGCGGTTTCCAGGCAGATGGCCAGTTTTAAGTCCGGAGCTTTTTTAAAATACGCTTCCAGTCCAGCCCAGCCCACAGCTCCATGCTGTTCCAAAACGACATGGTAACGATTATAGACATTCTTGATGGTTTCTCTGGTTTGCTCATCCGTAACGCTTACCGAGAAAATATTCCGCCGCATTTCTTCCAGATCGGGATATTGATGAACCTGCCCCACACGGTCAACAGTGCCTCCGTATAATTCAAAAAAGCGCGCTAAATTGCTGGGATGCCCGACATTCATCGCGTTGGAAATACACGCTCGCGAAGGGGAAACCTTTTTATATTTTCCTTTTGCCAGAAAAATTGGGAATTCATCATTTTCATTGGTGGGCATGACGAGTTTGGCCACCGGCAAGCCCATCCGGCGCGCGTATTCACAGCCCAGAGCGTCGCCAAAATTCCCAGAAGGAACGGAAAAGATCACCTGCTCTTCCGGTCCGGCGAGCTGGGCATAAGCGTAAATATAATAAATTATCTGTGGAAGAATCCGGCCAAAGTTGATGGAATTGGCCGAGGTCAGATTATATTTTGCAAGTTGAGGGTCGGAAAACGCCTGTTTGACTAGATTCTGGCAGTCATCAAATTTGCCCTGCACGCAAAGTGCCTGCACATTGCCGCCAATTGTGTCTAGCTGCTTTTTCTGGCGGTTGCTTACTTCTGTTGCCGGATAAAGAATAGTAACATCAATGCCCGTCACGCCCTTGAAGGCGTCGCCCACGGCGCTGCCCGTGTCACCGGATGTGGCGACAAGGATATTGAGCCTTTCTCCCCGCGGCCGGCAATTACTCATCAATCTAGCCATCATGCGCGCGGCAAAATCTTTAAAGGAAGCTGTCGGCCCCTGATCCAGGCGCATCACATAGGCTTTTGGTTTTACCTCTTCCAGGGGAACGGGATAATTATAAGAGTCTTTAACAATTTTTTTAAGAATTTCCAGCGGGAATTCATCGGCAAGAAATGCTTTAGCGACAAGCAATGCCGTATCACGATAAGGCTTGCCTTTAAGTTTCTGAATTTCTTTTAAAGAAAGGACGGGAATGGTATCCGGCATGAATAAACCTTCATCCTGAGCCTGTCCTTTGAGCAGGGCTTCTTTAAAAGAGACCTTGCCGGTAAAAGGAGTAATTCCATCAACATTATTTAAATGACGATTTGTGCTGTAGTAGCGGATTGACATTACACTTCCTCATCCTTTTTTTCAGTATTGTTTCTTTAAACTTAAATGCGCAAAAAAATCAATTCAAAAAACTACTGCCTCCAAGATTTCATTGACATACAAGGTTGTTCCCCTTATAAATCTTACTGTCAGAAACAAGTTTTTATAAAAGGAAGACTTCAGTATAAAGTGGATAAATAATGAGTGATGAAAAATTATACATTGTTTTAATGGGTCTTCCCGCGCGGGGGAAATCCACACTGGCCATGCGGCTGAGGGATGCTTTTCAGAAAAACAGCATTTCCTCCCGCATATTCAATAACGGAAATTTGCGCAGGATATATCGTCCGCTTGGCGAAACGGCAAGTTCCGAATTTTATTCTCCGAAAAATTCAGCAGCCGTGGAGTTGCGGGAGGGATTTGCCCGTATGAATATGGAAAGGGCCAAAACTTATCTTCGCAACAACGGCATGGTCGCGATTCTGGACTCGACCAACGCCGAGAGAAAGCGGCGAACTGTAATTGAAAAATATCTCAATGATCATCCGCTTATTTTTATTGAGTGTCTCAACGATGATGAAGATATTCTGCGCCTAAGCATTCAGGAAAAGATCAAACTGCCCGAATTTGCTAAACTTAAAGATAAAGCGGCAAAAGAATTCTTAAAACGAATTGATTACTACCGGATGATTTATATGCCATTAAAGTTAGAACGAAATTACCTCCGCATAGATTCTTTACAAAACATGATTATCGAGGAAAAACACAGCGACGTGATTCCCTTTTATGAAAGGCTGCGCGACTATCTTGTCACTGATGAAGTAAAAAATCTTTTTCTTATCCGGCACACCGAAACCGAATATAATGTCGCGAACAGAATCGGCGGTGACTCGCATTTAACAAAAAAGGGCAGAGCGCAGGCAGAAGCCCTGGGACATTTTTTTAAGAAAAGGAAGATTTCCTACATTTTTACCAGTAGAAGAATCAGGACCATAGATACAGCCGGAGCTATTTGTAAAATGCAGGATGAATGCAGGATTATTTCGCTTAAGGAGTTTGATGAAATCAATGCGGGAATTTGCGAAAGAATGACTTACGAAAATATCGAGAAAAAACTGCCGCACGTTTTCAAAAAACGGGGGGCGGATAAATACCACTATGTTTATCCCAATGGTGAAAGTTACGAGATAATGAAGTCCAGAATCACGCAGGGAATAAAGAAGGCGTTTTTTCTAAACAGGCGCGCGAACAGCATTATGATAGTCGGTCATCAGGCCGTCAACCGGATGATTCTGTCCCATTTCCTTTACCGGCGGGAGGATGACGTTCCCTACATTTACGTTCCCCAGGATCGTTTTTATCACATCGTTTCCACACAAGACAAAAAACTTTTTGAACTCAAACGATATGACTAATTGTTGAATATAATTGCGGTCAATATTCCCTTGACATACTATACTGTTTTCCTTATATATTTTTACTGACAGAAGCAACCTTTGATCTAATTATCTAACCTGGGATAACCCCAAAGGGGGCATTATGAAGATAAGCGCACGTAATATATTGAAGGGTAAAGCAATCAAGGTTTCTCAAGGGGCTGTTAATACAGAAATACCTTTGGAACTTACGGGCAAAAGTAAGCTGGTTTCAATCATTTTCAAAGAATCCGCAAAAAAACTCGGTTTGAAATCCGGTAAAAAAGCGTACGCGATTATAAAAGCTTCCAATGTAATAGTAGCGGTGTATTAGGCTTTTGGTTTCGCGGGTTCATTTGTTCGGTCAAGTCTTTTTGTCTCGACCGGCATCCAGAAAAAAAGAATACTGAAGTCCCGATCAGGTCGGGAATGACGAAAGAAGAAGATAGATTGCCACCCGGAATGCGCCGGGCAGGAGTTTGATAAAGTCAGATGTCAAAGAGGAGATATGGAAGAAAAAAAGTTTATTCGTTTAACACAGACTGTGCAAAGCGCGGGTTGAGCCTGTAAGATAGGTCCGGGGGACCTGTCCGAACTTATGCGCGATTTGCCGCTGATTCAGGATCCGAATTTACTGACCGGATTTGAACACGCGGAAGACGCGGGAGTGTATAAATTATCCGCTGATCTTGCTATTGTCCAAACGGTTGATTTTTTTACTCCCACTGTTGACGATCCTTTTGTATTCGGCCAGATTGCCGCCGTCAACGCGCTCAACGATATTTACGCCATGGGTGCTAAACCTTTAACCGCTATGAATATTGTTTGTTTTCCGGTAAAAACAATAGATATATCACTGTTGCGGGAAGTTTTACGCGGCGGATTGGATAAAATGCGCGAAGCGGGTGTTTTGCTTGTCGGAGGACACAGCGTTGAAGATAACGAGATCAAATACGGCCTTTCCGTAACCGGAATTATTCATCCCGATAAAGTATTATTTAATCATGGCGCAAGGGCAGGTGATAAATTGATTATGACAAAGCCTTTAGGCACGGGCATCATCAGCACGGCTATAAAGGCACAGGAAGCGTCACCGGAACAGTTGACGCAGGCAGTTGCCAGCATGATCCAACTTAACAAAAAAGCGTCGGAGATAATGGTTGCCGAGGGAGATATTCACGCCTGTACCGATATAACAGGTTTTGGTTTTTTAGGTCACGCTTGCGAAATGATTGAAGGCAGCGACGTCGGCCTGAACATAAAGTCCGCCTCAGTTCCGGTCTTCGAAGGAGTGCGTAAGTTGTTGGAAACTGGTTTTGTTCCAGGCGGTCTTTACCGCAACAAGAAATTCCGTATTTCCCGGATTGAAGCGGCAGATACCTGTCCCCCGTGGCTTTTAGATATTTTTTTTGATCCGCAGACAGCGGGAGGATTGTTTTTCAGTCTGTCCGGGAATGAGGCGCAAAACCTTGTGGAGAAAATGCGCGGCGCAGGAATAAGCGATGCCACAGTTGTTGGCGAAGTCGTTAAAGATCATCCCGGTAAAATATTTGTTTATTAAGGAGGTGGAGCTGTCAGTTTCATCCACGCTCGATCCATGAAAGTAGATTCCATTTTGATCAAGAAAGAGACAGAGCTTAATTTCAAAAAGCTTATGGAAATCTTTGTGCCTGATGATTCATTATTATTGCTGATGCATGGCAGTCCTGATCCAGATGCTATCGCTTCGGCTATGGCACTGCGCGAAATTATCCAGCGGACAAAAGGCCTTTCCAAAAGCGCTTTTGTTTCCACGGAACCGTTGATCAGACAGCAGAATATCGAATTTGTTTCTTGCCTGCGTCTTTGTATTCAATTAGCCAGTCAGGTGAATATTGATTCTTATCGCGTTATAGCTATTTTGGATGCCCAACCTTCTTTTTTTAATAAAGAATTAAAAGTCATAAAACCGCATATTGTTTTCGATCACCATCCCCGCGAAGGGCAATGGCAGGCGCCTTTGGAAGATATCCGGCCTGATTACGGCGCGTTATCCAGTATCTTAACCGAGTATCTGCTTTGTTCCCGCGTGAAGATTCCCCGTAACCTGCATACCGCTCTTCTTTATGGAATTAAAACGGATACAGACGATTTCAACCGTTCCGCTATCATCGAAGATATAAGCGCTTATACCTATCATACAAAATACGCCAACATGCAGTTTATTCGCCGGATTGAACTTAATCAAACGCCCGACCGTTTTTTGAAATATTATAATTATGCTTATCATCACATGAATAATTTTCGCGGCCGGCGGGTTTGTTTTCTGGGAAATGTTGAGAGCGCGGATGTTTGCGTTCAAATAGCTGATTTTTATTTGCGTTTGATCGGCACTTATTATGTTGTTGTGGCCGGAATTATCGAAGATAGGCTCATAATTATTTTTCGTGGCGATGGTTACAGACAGAATTGCGGAGCTATAGCTCAAAGAGCCTTCGGGTGGATCGGCAAAGGCGGTGGACATCGCAGTGCCGCGCGCATGGAAGTTTCCCTGGATTTATTGAGAGACAATTTAGGAGATGATTTATCTCAAAGAAATGTTGAGAAATTTCTTTTTAGAAGCCTGAGAAGAGAACCAAAAAACTGATCACGTCAAGGATTAATATTCCTAGAATACCGGGGAGGAAGATTTATGAGAGAAGTTGGATTTAAAAAAGAAATAACGACAGGATATTATCTCGATCCTTTTAACGGCTTTCAGGAAAAGAAAATTACTATTGAATTGCGTTATGATGAAATCACAGGAGTGGCGTGCCGCATTTTACCTTATCGCATCCGTCCTGCCCAAAAGCCTGATCTGGATTTATATCTGGAAAAATCGCCGGAATCATTATGCTCTTTTTGTCCCGATCTTTTTGAGAAAACGACTCCCAGATTTACACCCAATATTATTGCGGAAGGAAAATTCAGGCGGGGAGAAGCATGTCTGTTTCCCAATGCTTTTCCTTACGATCAAAACAACAATGTGGCAATTTTTTCGTCGCGTCACTTTGTCCCTATGAATGAATTGACCCCCGAGATGATGCGGGACGGTTTTGGCGTTTGCCATGATTATTTTCACCGCGTCGTTGAAATGAATTTGGGTTATAAATATTGTTCGATTAACTGGAACTATATGCCGCCATCCGGAGGAGGCCTTATTCATCCTCATTTACAAACGATTACCGGTTATAAACCCACAAGTTTAATGCAGCGGCTTTTGGTCAGCGCTCAAAATTATGCCGCGGTCGCGGGCGGAGACAGCTTATGGAATAATTTAATCGCTTTGGAAGAGAAAGCGGATAAAAGGTTCATCGCCAATACCGGCTCTATCTGCTGGTTGACAAGTTTCGCGCCGAAGGGCATGGCCGGAGAAATAGATTTTATTTTTCGGGAAAAAACATCATTTTTCGATTTAACCGAATCTAATTTCAACGAACTTTTGACAGGACTATCCAGAGTATTCAACTATTTACATATTAATAATTTTGTAAGTTTCAACATGTCTTTTTACGCAGCGATGACAAACAATAATTATTTCTGGGTGCAGGGAAAGGTTGTTCCGCGTTTTGTTCTTAGTCCGTTAGGGACGAGCGACTTGAATTATTTTGAAAAACTGCACAATGAAATTATTTGTCCGACTGTTCCGGAAGAATTGTGCCGAGAACTCAGGCCTTATTTTAAGGACTTAGTATAGTTTGTTATTCTAAGTCGCATTCTTTGGCTAATTTTGTTGGCTACGTTGTCGGCTTCTTCGACGTATCAGTAAATACGCCTGCGGAGCATCCTCCTTGCGGCCGCGTTATCCTTTGAATGCAACTTAGAATAAGTATAGGTATAAGTTCATTTCGGCAGCCTGTTTTTGATTCTCCCGCCTGCAATCTGCAGGCATTGCTATATAGAATTCGACCTGCAAACTTCTGTGCGCTCTGAAGCTTGCAGATCTCATTAATCTTCTTTGCCGGTTTTAGCAACTTCAGTTTTTACGGTTTCTTTGGTTGCGGAACTTTCGCTGGTTTCTATTTTTTTTGGTTTGGCCGTTGCCCCCGGTTTCTTTCCTTTGTAATCTGTTACATACCAGCCTGAACCCTTCAGACTGAAAGAGGACAAGGAAACCAGTTTTTGCACCTTGCCTTTGCAAAATTTGCAGCTTTTTAATTCCGGATCGGTAATCCCCTGAAATGCTTCGAATTGGTTGCCGCATTTCTTACATTTATATTCATAAATAGGCATACTGAAAACATCCTTCCCAAATATACAAAATAAGTATATCTAAATTTTAAAAATTGCTGCTGAAGCAATCCAACACTATTTCTAAATCATGGCCTTTGACAGGTTGCACAGCGGCTCTGGTCAAAGTGTCTACGATAACTTCTTCTTTTTCCTTTTCTTCGCAATCGGCGTTAAAATCAATTTCGCCTCTGTTAAAACGCAGAACATGAATCAATTCATGCACGGCAATATAAAGCATCAAAGGATTTAGCTTAATGAATGAATTAGCCCTTTGGACCGCGTCCAGAATGATATTGTCCTGAAGGCAGATTCGGTAAAAATCAAAGTTACTTTCGCGGCTTTCTGTTGAGCTGCCCGGTTTTTCATAAGAGTACTTGCAAAGATGGGCGAAAGCGCCCTCTTTTATTTCCTGCTTATCCAGATAAGCTAGTGTTTTTACATCATATTTATTTTCTTTAAATTGCCCCTCACTCAATCTGAAGTGACGCGATACCAGATTTTCGGCATCGTTAAAAGCCCTTTTTGCCATTGGCACCTGTGCCGCGTTAAAATAGAGAGGCATAAAATCACCAAATCCTGTATCAATCCTAAATCAAAGCGTTATCTTTGTTGGCTTAGTCGTCAGCTTCCCAAAACGTTTGTTCATATACGTCTGCGGAGCCTCCTCCTTGCCGCCTCGATATCATCTTTGATTTAGGATTGATATCATATTTGACTGTAATATATGCCTGAAAAGAATCATTGTCAAGACAAGGGGGCTTTAAATAAGTCGTGTAATTATATAAAGTTGCGTCAAAACGGTGCAGTTTGCTATTAGAAACTGATAGCCAAGCCCGCGTAAGGACCGTAAAAATCCATTTTGGCGTAAATATCGCTTACATTGTCAATTTTCAGGGACATTGCCCGGTAACCGCCGAAGATATTCAAAAATGGGAAGGGCGTTATAGAGAGATCCGCCATTCCGTCATAAAAGTAGTTCCCGGAATATCCCATGCCCGCAAACTTTGCCCGCGCCTCCAAAATATTGGCAAGCAGTCCGATTTTAGCGCCGAGGCCGATCATAGGAATAGGAACGTGGATATTTTCTTTATTATCTCCCGTAGCGAATGAGTTCATTCTTACTTCGCCATCGAAGTATTTAACTTTGCCGATAATTCCAATAGACAGACCGGCTAAAATGTTTTTAAAGTTTAAAAGCTTATATTGATATTCGAAGTCAATCATGCTTGTTTTTAATTCTGATTCAACATAGGCGCCGGCATTATATGTCTTGCCGTCAAACACAATATTTTTATTTATGTTCTGGGCTCCGGAAAGATCTACCTGTGAATACGACAGGCTTATTTCGTGATTGCCAATTCCGAGAAAAGCTTCCACCCCCGGGATATTTTCATTACCGATTCCCAGATCATTCTGGAGGTTGATATCCGTGCCGGTAACCCCGTCTTTATCCACGCGCAAATCGCCATTGAAAGTGGGAATCCAATATTCGGCACGGGCGCCGAATTCTAAAGCGAAAACTGATGGAGCGTAAAATATTGTAAATAAAATTAATGTTCCCAGAACAGCGAATAAATTCTTTTTCATTGGGGGAATCTCCTTGTTTGGTCTTTGCTCTTATTTTTCGAACGCCGGAGTCTTTAGCGTTCCCGCCTTTGATGGCCTGGAAAGCGTATAAATTTATTTTGAGATTTTGTAAAGGTATTGATTCCAATTTGCGGACGATAAACACACCGCAGAGCTAAAATTAAATTGACATCATTGCCGCTTGAGGCGTATATCCGATTAGAATAACACAATAAAGAATTCCCCCCAATATATCAAAATAATATTTTAAGGATAAATATGGCGCGAAAAACAAGTTTAAAAAAAGCGGCGAAAATAAAGATAGGCGTTTTATACGGCGGCAGGTCGGGCGAGCATGATGTTTCGCTTTGCTCCGCCGCGTCGGTTTTTTCCTCCCTTGATCGAAAAAAATATGAAGTAACGGCCATCGGCATTGCAAGAGACGGCCACTGGTATGTGCAGGATAACCCCAAAATAATTCCCGATAAGGATTTTGGCAGGAAAATGGCTTTGAAAAAGCGCGGCACATGGCTTCTCAATCATTTCGAACAAAAAAACAAGCTGCACCTATACAATATCAAAAATAAAAATGAGGAAGTTGTTCTGGACGTTGTGTTTCCCGTGCTCCACGGGACATTTGGCGAGGACGGCACTCTGCAGGGTCTGCTGGAGTTGGCGATGGTGCCCTACGTGGGCGCGGATGTCACAGGCTCGGCTGTGGGCATGGATAAAGATATTGCCAAAAGATTGCTCTGCGAGGCAGGCATAGGTGTCGTTCCTTCCGTGACTATCAATAAATCCGGCTGGCGGGGGGATTCAAAAGTTATAATGAAAAAAACGCTGGCAAAATTGGGACTTCCGCTTTTTGTCAAACCGATTTGCACCGGTTCTTCCGTGGGCGTGAAAAAAGTAAAGAAAAAAGAAGCTCTTGCGCAGGCGATTGACTTTGCTTTTCAGTTCGACACGCGCGTCATGATTGAAAAGGCCATTGATTGCCGCGAAATTGAATGCGCCGTGCTGGGAAATGAAAAACCTGTAGGCTCGATATTGGGCGAGATAATTCCCAGACACGAATTTTATTCCTATGAAGCTAAATATATTGATCCCGAAGGGGCCAGTCTTTTCATTCCGGCCGAACTTGAAAAATCACTAGCCGGTAAAATCAGAAAAACTGCCGTTGAAGGATACATGGCTTTAGGCTGTTCTTCCATGGCGCGGGTCGATTTTTTTCTGGATAAGAAAACCAATGAATTTTATCTCAACGAAATAAATACGCTTCCCGGCTTTACCAGTATCAGCATGTATCCCAAACTCTGGGAAGCCACCGGCATCAAATACACCGAACTATTAGATAAGCTTATTGAGCTGGCGCTGGATAGACATAAGAAGAAGTTGGAGATTAAGACGGAGGTCGTTTAATTGTATACTTTCAATTGATAGACTAAAAGTAAATGTACTTGTTGAGTGAAGATGTAAAAAAATAACTATAATTATTTGGGATGAAGTGTAAAATTTAAACAGCAATGGAAACAAAATTACAAAAATGTAGAGAAATACTCGATAAATTTTTGCAAGAGTGGCCACTTGACAGAGTTAAGAAAATGGATCTTGTAGATTATGTCGACACTGATAATCCTGAAACTTTTTGCCAGTGGATTGAAACGCGGACACGACAACTTGGTAGCATTAAAGGACATTTCTCAAACAAATTTGGAATCTACAAACGAAAAAATCCAGATGAGCAGCCATCAACTCTTATCTCAGACAGTGTTTATAGTTGGCTGCCTTATTATGGCAAGACAAGAGCAGAAGCTTTTCAAAATGTAAAGCAAGACATCATTAATATTATCGTTGCTGCGCAACATGGTAACTTCGGTGAAATTGATAATATACATCTGAATCATCTTGTAAAATGGAAAATAGCATTTCTCTATTCTAACGAAAAACTTGTTCCAGTTTTTAAAAAAAATGTTCTCTGGAATATAGCAGAATATCAAGGATTAAAAAATACGAGGGAATTGCCAATTGCACAACTTCAATCTTTCATCTTCGACAACAAACCACCAAACAAAAATATTTATCAATATTCAGCAGATTTATTTCATGAGTTTGGTCAGGAAAAGAATGAAGAACCATCATTTTACTTAATCGGTTCAAAGTATGAAGAGAACAATGACTATGATATGTTTCCATTAATGCAAGAATACAATGTTGTTTGTACAGGTTTTGCTTGGGAATACGACTTGTCGTATCTTTACCGAGCTGAGGAGCAAAATATTGTTAATGAACTTAAAGATAAGAAAGAAGAACCTAAATCATACAATGCTTTAAGACAATTTCTGCAATTAAAACCTGGGGACATTGTAGCAATCAAATCCACTGGTAGTCCGAAAGCTGGGAAACCATTTTTAGAAATTGTTGCTTATGCTGTTGTGGTAGAAAGAGATGGAATTGTTTATTGGCATGACACTGAAAATTTCGGACACTGTATCAATGTTCAATACATCAATACAGATTTAAAGAAACAATTTGCATTAGGTGGTTACGGTAGAACTATTCATAGCATAACAGACAAAGAACTTATTAATACACTTTTTAACAGTTATAAAAACGCAAGTTCAAGCACCGTAAGAGAAAAAATAAAAACAAGAAGAAGAGCGAGAACGGCCGCAGCATCTAAAAATATTACTGGACAAAGACGGAAAGGTTCTGGTGCTTATGTAACAAATCCGAAACACAATAAAATACAGCAATTATTCAAAGAACATTTAGAAACTGAATTTGGACAAGACAGTGTTCACCTTGAAGAAAACAATGTTGACATAAAATTATTTCAGCATGACAGCATAATATTTTATGAGGTGAAACCATATGACTTCGCAGAGGACTGTATTAAAAGCGGACTTGGGCAATTACTCGCTTATCTATTTTTTGACACTGATAAACGAAAAAAGAAAATTAGAATAGTTGGACCATATCCACCTGACGAGTATGAGAAAAATTTTATTTCGTTTCTTAAAGAAAACTTAACTTTTGATTTTGAATACGAGTGCTTTGAAATTGAATGAAGAAAGATATTCGCTTCTAGAATATCACATCAGCTAACAAGCAGTTATTTATAAAAGGACTATTTATGAACAGCAATGAGATTTATTTTCAACAAAAGTTTAAAGATTGTGGAAAAATTCTCAAAATTGAACCAACTTCTCTTGTTTCTATTAAATACAGAGAAATAAGGGAGCATGGATACTATATAGAATTACTTGAATACTTAAAAAACATTAATAATCTCAAAATTAAAGATATTGGTAATACGTTAAATGGTCGAGCATATCTCGTTTCATATGCTAATCAGAAGATAGTTTTAGTTGAACATGAAACTGGTTTGGAAATTTTATATATTGCTGGGTCTGTTGCTAGTTTAATAGGACTTGTTTTGCAAATAAGTTCAATGATCAGTAATCATAGACACAGAATAAATTTTCACCACCCATCTATTGATGATGTTGAAATTAGATATTTTGATAAAGAAAATAAATTTATTGAAGAACATAAACATCATTACTTGCCTTATGAAGTTTTCTTGTTACCACAATCAAGTAATATCGAGATAGAATTACTAAAAAATAAAATAGTTAAACTTGAAAAGAAAATTGATAGGTTATCTAAGAAACAAACAAAAAAGAAAAAGAAATAACAACAAACTCATAGCCGTTATCTTTATATTTAAAACCGAAAATTAAATTATGGAGGTAAAATTATGAAACGATCTGCATCATTAGTCAACGATATTCCCCCTAAATAAAATCATTCCAATAAGTTATAAATCCCGCATTGACATTTAATCCGGCAAGGTCTATACTGCGATATAGACCACAAAGGAGATTTGTTATGAATACAGCTAAAATTTTTACCAACGGCAGAAGTCAGGCGATCAGGTTGCCCAAAGAATATCGTTTTAAAGGTGATGAAGTTTATATAAACAAAATCGACGATATCGTTGTTATTATGCCGAAAAATAAGAAGATGGCATCGTTAATGAACACCCTTGATAAATTTACCGGTGATTTTATGGAAGAACGAAATCAGCCCTCTATACAGTCACGCGGGGATTGCCAATGAAATATATATTGGACACCAATATATGCATCTATCTTATCAAGAAAAAACCCGTTTCCGTCTTCAATCGTTTATCCAAAATAAAGATCAATGAAGCAGGGATTTCTGTAATCACGCTCAGCGAACTGGAATACGGAGCGGAAAAGAGTTCTTATCCTAATAAAAACAGAGTTGCCTTACTGGAATTTGCTTCCTTCTTCGAAATTTATAATTACGATGCCGCTGCCGCCAGCGAATATGGTATTATCAGAGCTGATCTGGAAAAAAGAGGAAAGGTGATCGGCTCGATGGATATGTTGATTGCGGCTCAGGCAAGATGTTTAAATCTAATTCTCGTAACAAATAACGAAAAAGAGTTTAAACGTATTCCGGGATTGAGAATCGAAAATTGGGTAAAATAATTTTAAGGAGGTAAATTATGAAACGTCCGGCGTCTTTATTCATCGGTATTTTCCTTCTTTTTTTGGCCTGCGCCCAGCTTTGTCGATTCATTTTTAAAGTTAATGTTATGGCCGCGGGAGTGGAAATCCCCGTCTGGCCCAGCGCCGTTGCCTCTATTGTTTTGGCTGTTCTAGGTATTTGGCTTTTGAAAGAACGAAGCAACTAATTATACCAGTTCGATTTTTTTGGATAACGAGGCGACGACCCCGGCCTGCGCCGGGGCAGGCTGCGCCAACAAAGTTAGGCGAAAAAAATCGAAGTGGTATGTTAAGTGTCCCAGAGGAAAATGACACCGCTTGTTGGGAAAATCCATTCTTTATCGGATATCTTGATGTCAATAGACTTGCCTTTTCTTTTCGATATGGAAGGCTGGGGATGCCTTCCTGAAAAAAAGCTCTCTTCCCTGACATTCTTTAAATCTGCCTTTTCGTAATTGAAGTTAATCTCCAATCCCCTTGTCGGATAGACAAGGTACACGGGAAAGATTTTGTTGTCCTTTGCCTGCCATGTGGCGATTTCTATTTCAATTTTGACTTCGCTGTTTATCTTTCTTTTTAGTTTCTCCGAGCCGCACCATACTTCATAGCCGCGCTTCGTTTTTTTTGTTTCGATAATGGGAATGTCTTTGTTGTCTATGCGTACCCGTTCGACGGTAAAATCGCGCTCCAGGGATAAATTTCTGCCGTCGCTCAAAAGCCAGCGGTATTCGCAGCGCGGATCTTCAAACAACGAGGAGAGTTGGGAATTATTGGAAGCGCAGCCGATCATGAAAATGCTGTCACGGATTGTTTTTTTATATTCTATGTGAGTGCTGACTCGAAAATAATTTTCGGCATGCACGGCGTTTTTTCTGGTTTTGGGCAGTTGCCCTATGTGAATGTTGTAGCGGAAACCGGAACGAAGTTCGAGCCTTCGATCCTCCTTGCCGAAAAGTGTTTCAAACATTTCGTAATAAATGGCGTTGCCCAGTTCCTCATCACGCGCGCGGGTTTGCAGGCAATGACGAATGATGTTGTCTATTCGGGAAATGGATTTTTCTTCGTCCGGAATAAATATCCGCCGCAATCGGGGTTCCACAGCATCTGATTTTCCTTTTTGCAGAAAAACGCGGGGCGCTCTTTTCCCCAACGCGCAGAGAACTTCATAACTGATGGTTTTGGCTTTATCGGCAATTTCATTGGCGCTTATATACTCTTTACCCTGTTTGCCCAGAAGAACTACTTCATCACCAACTCTGCAATCGGGAATATGTGTAACGTCGATCGTGCACATGTCCATCGAAATACGTCCGACAACGGGCGCTCGATGGCCTCGGATTAACGCCTCGCCCTGATTGGAAAGAATGAAGGCGTAACCGTCTCCGTAACCAACCGGAATTGTCGCTATACGCGTTTGCTTTGACGTAACGTAAGCGCTGTTGTAACCAATGCCGTAACCAGGTGGAAAGTCTTTGAGCAAAACAATACTGGTTTTAAAAGACATCACCGGAGCAAGCCGGGCTTTGGATTGATTATCCGGCGACGGATAAATGCCATAGGTCATGATTCCCGGACGCACCATGTTCAATTTAAATCCGGGATAATTTAAAATAGCGCCACTGTTATCGATATGCCGGATGGGTATATCGATGCCTGAACGCTTGATATCGGCAAGTAAATCCGTAAAAAATCGCCATTGTTTATCATTGTGTGAAATTATTGTTTCGCTGGAAGCAAAGTGGCTGAAAATTCCTTCCAGTCTAATATTGGGTAATTTAGATATTTCGAGAATAAGTTTCATCGCTTCGCTGTGCATGGTTCCACCACGCCCCATGCCGGTATCCACTTCAATATGCACAGGTAATTTTTGACCCGATTTAGCGAGCGCATTATTGAGTTTTTTCGCGAAAGCCGCGTCTGAAACCGACGGAGTAAGGTTGTATTTGATTATTTGTTCGATTTCCGCGGCGGTTGACGGCCCTAAAATAACAATGGGCGCTTCTATGCCGCTTATTCTAAGCTGAACGCCTTCATCGGCATTGGCCACTCCCAGCATCCGCGCTCCATTTTTCAACGCGGCATGCGATATTTCTATGGCACCATGTCCGTAAGCGTCCGCTTTCACAGCCGGCATGAAATCAACTTTTGGCCCGATAAGTCTTTTTATTTCTTTCAGATTGCCGATAAAATTATCAAGATCAACTTCGACCCAGCTGCGATATTTTTGTTCCTTCTTTAATGGCATATTTGAGGATACTATCAAATCATCAATGAAAGTCAAGCCGTCTATGTTTTAAAAAAATCAGCAATTTAACTTGAAATTTATTTATTTTTGGTTAGAATGAGGAAAATACCGGAGGGTGAATATTAAACCCCTCACAACGAGGAGGAGAGAAATGTCGAGAGCAAAGGCTGGAGATGTTCTGAGTTGTGAAGTATGTGGACTTGCTGTAATTGTAGATGAAGAATGTGGTTGCGCTACGATTGACCTTATTTGCTGTGAAGAGCCGATGGTAAATATTGGTCCGGCAAAAGTAAAGAAAATAAGTGCTGCGGCTGCGCCGAAAAAAAAGGCGGTAGTAAAAAAAGTAAAAGTGGCGCCGAAAAAAAATTCGGTGGCAAAAAAGAAAACTGAAAAAAAGGTTGCAAAAAAACCTGTAAAGAAAGCTGTAAAAAAACCGGCAAAAAAGAAATAATTAATTTGATGCACGCTAAATCTTTAACCAAAATGGAGCCTCGCTTCGCGCGGAGCTCTATTTTTTTAGCTTATCCCCCCGGGAATGCCCATTTTGTGTGAACACGAGTGAAAAATCATACATAAGAAACCTTGTTATTCCAAGCCTGTAAGTTCTTAACTTGAAAAATTACACGAATTCTGATTAATCTTTTTCAAAAGGTTTTCCAATATGACAGATAAAAAGAATCCAGCTAAAAAAAGTGAGGAAATGGGTTCGTCCGCCCTTAAAGTGAATTTGGAAAGGACAGCCGCAACCATAGAAATTCCGGAACAATATTCTCCGCTGCTCAAGGTTGTGGAAAATCATTACGGACTGCGGAAAAAGACCCGTGAACTTTTAACGGAGTTAAATCATCCTTTCGTTAACTGGGAATATGTTCTGAAAGAACTTAAATCCGTTTCCATCGGGGATTTCTATGTTTACAATAAGCATCAAGACGGACTTTCCGCCCTCTCCATGATGTTGCGTATTTATTTCGACGTTATCAAATCTTCGTCAAGTAACGACGTTAAAGACAGCGCGATACATTATTTGTTCGATTATATAGATACTATATATACTCAGAGCGGCGAATTTCTTCCGAGAAACTTATCTCTATTTCCGGAAATCATAAAATCACTTATGAATGTTGTTGATGAGGATGTGATTGTCTTTAAGAAGTGTTCATCTTACCTCAAAAGAATCATCAAGAACATTACAGAGAACAATATAGACATTCAAGCACCCTTATTTGATGACCTGATCTACAAAATTTTTAAAATTACATATCAATTCTGGCTTACCCAACCGGATCCCTCCGGTTGGTTTGTTATAGGAAATGGAGAAACTCAGGAATCAGTTAACGCGTACAAGCAATTAATCCAGCCCCTGAGCCACGAATATCTCCAAACGCTTATCGCAGAACTGGAAACTCTTCGCCCGGATACTCAGAAAAAAAGCGGAGATAATATAAAATATTACCTGGATATGCCGGATTATTTTCAGATAGTAAACGGATATTTGCTGGCCGCTGATCAACTGGAGAAATCTCAGGCGCATAAGGGCCGCCAGCATCTGGTAGCGTTACGCTTCCTGTTTAATATAATGGATATTTCCAGCCTTGCCGATATTCACGCCAGCGCCCTGCGGGAAATCAATCATTCTCTGAATATGGTTTTTAAAGAGGAAAAAAAAGAAAATCTTAATGACTTTGTGCGCAAGATATTCAGCTTTTTTAAAAAGAATAGATCTCAATGTGAATTCAGCGTCGCGATTTTTGATTGCATCAACACGACGGCGAAAGAAGTTTTTGCGCAAAATTGCCACCCCCTCGCGGATACCTTTATTGATGAACTGATTGCTTACGGTTTTCAATATCCTGAGATTAAAGGCTCAACCGAAGAATGGCAGGTAAAGGTTAATCCGGCTCATATCATCAATATACGTTCATGGCTCGAGATCATCGGGATGAAGCCCAGATGGACAAAAAGATTGATTTCGGCATTGATAATCAATTTGAAAATCGGAGGGATTTTTATTCGTGATACAGACCTCATTCAGAAAAATATTTCCGAGCTGCTCAATGCCGATATCGCGCCGGCATACAGTCTGATAAAACAGCTTCTAAGAATTTTTCCTGTCTACTTCAGCGAAATAGGCGCTGAAGGAGAATTGAGGGATATTTCCACCAAGGTTGATGAGCTTTCCTCCCGTAACGATAAACTGGTATACTTTTTCCGGAAGCAATCGCATGTCGAGAGCAATAGTCTGCTCTTTAAATTTATTGAAGATATTTTTCAATACTGGGGTTCTGGAAATAAGGATTTCCTCCGCACGCACCTTCCCGATGAAGTGTATGGGCAAATTGTGAATTCCGGAGAATATTTCGACGGAATGCACAAAGCGTTTAAACATTTCTTTTCGAAGGTTCATAATAACACCCTGAAATTTCTCGATTGGGACAAAGACAGAGTTTGCAGGGAACTGCATCATATAAAGGGCATTTATGAAAGAGATCAAGAGCGAATCAAAATCATGATACGCATTTACCAGTTGATCTATAAGAAATATTATCCGCAGTTTATTGATTTGTTGAAAGATCTGGAATCAATCAATGCCTTTCCCAAATCCGATATTTTATCGCTGAAACGCGCTCTGAGCGTCAAGAATTATTATCGCAGCATTACTATTATCTTAAAATTTTTATCCATATTGAAAGAAAAAATTATTTCTCCCAAGAAAACGCAGTTTTATGAAAACATATATTACAAGAGGCATATCGCGGCAGGCATTCCCTCGATGTACGGAACCTACTACGAGAAGAAATTTGAGGCCGTCGGCTTATCTCTGAGACTGGAAACTCTGGCGACCATGCTTTTTGAAGAATTGGGTCAATCGCTTAATCTCAAATTTATTACCAAACATACTCTCTCCAAGATTCACACATACCTGTGGCTTTATATCGACGCGCTGGAAATTGAAGGCATTGCCACGGAAGGCCTGGCCACTAAAGTCAAATACGTGACAAACGCCTTGCCCATCAAGCAGTTTTCCATAGACCAGTATGTAGATATTTTCCGTTTTATTTCCAAGGATATTCAGGACATTATTCGTAATTATTATATTGACCTCCACAGTTTAAATATGTCCGTTATTATCGGGCAGCTTAATCAGCAAAATATTGAATCTGATACAGAATTCGGGCATAAAAAAAATGAAGAATCAATTTATCAGCACTCGGAAAATTTTATCAGAGGATTAATATCTTCGGCTTTCGGTATTCAGGTGTTGGATAATTTTGTCAACGCGGTTATTAAAACGCTGAACGCTGAATCGGAAAAATTTAAGGACAACAAACAAATTCTAAAAGTTGTCATGGCTTATAACCCTGAGTTGACAGTTTCATCCTTTTACAAAAAGAACAAAAAACTGGATAATCAAATATTACTCGGGAACAAGGGATATTTTCTCAAAGAACTGGTATCTTTTGGTTTTAATGTGCCTCCGGGATTTATAATAACCACGGAAGTATTCAGAGGATATGAAGCGGTGTATGGTTATAAATATATCTTTAATGACCTTGCTGTCCGTGTAAACAAAGAAATAAGAAAACTGGAGAAGATAACCGGCCGTAAATTTGGTGATCGCCGTAATCCATTACTGCTGTCAGTCAGAAGCGGCGCCACGGTTTCCCTTCCGGGTATGATGAAATCGTTTTTGAATGTTGGCATCAACGAATCCATAGCGGAAAATCTGGGCGAGAAGGAAAAGTTCAAGTGGGCGGCATGGGATTCGTATCGAAGGTTTTTACAAACGTGGGGTATGTTCCAGGGATTGAATCGAAACTTTTTCGATGCTATAATAGACGAATTTAAGCAGAAATATGACGTGGAAAGAAAGATAAAACTCCTGCCCGATCAAATGAAACAAATAGCCCTGTCCTACAAAAAAGGAATAACGGACAACGGCATTGAGTTCAAGGATAAGCCTCTGGATCAATTGCGGCACGCCATTTTGCAGGTTTTTGATTCATGGTATTCGGAACAGGCGGAAATTTATCGCCGCCAGATGCATCTTTCCGATAAATGGGGAACAGCCGTAATTGTGCAGACGATGGTCTTTGGGAATCTCAACGAAGACTCCGGTTCGGGGGTTATCTTTACCCGCGAACCCAAAAGCTCGTCTTCTGATGTGACCCTCTACGGAGATTTTATATTTGGCGTTCAGGGAGACGATATTGTGTCAGGTCTGGTGGAGACATATCCTATTTCGGAAAAGCAGCGTCTGGTGGAATGCCGATATCAGGAAATATCTCTGGAAGCAAAATTTCCTGAGATTTACGCTGAACTGTTAAGGATTTCCGAAATACTTATTTACGAAAAAGGTTTCAATCATCAGGAAATTGAGTTTACCTTTGAAGGACCAACCCGAGATAAATTGTATATTCTGCAAACGCGTGATATGAATCAGATAAAGACACAAAGATGGAAACGTTTTAAAGACACCGCGATATTGCAGTCATCCGTTCTTGGAGCAGGTATAGGAGTTAGTGGCGGCGCTCTTTGCGGCAGAGTGGTTTATTCGGAAGCGGACATTAAACGTTTCCGCAGCATTGAACCACAAACGCCGCTCATTTTGGTGCGTCCCGATACGGTTCCTGATGATGTTGGAGTTCTCCTGCAAGTTGAAGGGCTTCTCACAGCCAAAGGTGGAAGCACTTCGCATGCCGCCGTCACAATTCCGCAACTCAACAAGGTCGGAGTTGTTGGTTTTAATAAACTCAAGGTTTATGAGGTTGATGAGTACGCAAAAATAGAAAACTATACTATTAAAGCGGGAGATTTCATAAGCATCGACGGTTGGAGCGGCACTGTCTATGCAGGGCAACATGAAAGCGAGACTGAATAAACGACCACGGACACCCATGCTGTTGGTCATGAGCGTCTGTGGGGATAAACAACAACATTTACCTTCAATCGGCAAAAAGTTTTTTATAAAAGATTCTTATGAATGTAGACCGTCAGATCGCCCATTCTGTTTGTATAGCTTCCGTATTCATTGTCATACCAGCCGAATATCTTGGAATGGACAACAGGCACTTTCATTAGCTTTTCGGGAAACGCTTTGGTAATTTCTACGGGACAATTTGGAATCTGAGAAATGTCCAGATTAATAAAAGCTGTCCGTGTGTGATTAAACTGGCCTTCAATGATTACCGCCGCGTCAACGCCGATAAGATCAGTGGGTACATTTTGTTCCATCGTGAATTTTATCAAATTATCGGGATTGTTTGCGGCCGCTTTGCGATATATTTCGTTTACCATTTTTGTATTAATGGACATCTCCGTGCTTTGTTTATTCTTGCGGGTTTGAAAAGTCGCGTTTAAAACAATTAAGGACATAGTGCTGGTGGGCACTCTAATTGAGTCCGCCATAAAACCAATATGCTGAACCTCTGGAATTACCTCCGCTAATGCCATGGCGGCATTTGTTGATGTCAGAATTATATTGTTCAGAATACTTCTGTTTTTTCTGAAATCTTTTTCACCTGCTTTGGGTACGGTATCCAGTACACTCTGAGTATTTGTAACGGCGTGAATGGTTGACATGGAGGCCGTGAGGATATTATTTGTTTCTTCGTTTTCCAACAGCGGTTTGATCATGTGGGCAAGTCCCGTGGTTGTACAGGAAGCCGCAGAAACAAGCTGATGTTTCTTTTGATCAAAAGCGGTGTGATTTATTCCATAAATCAGGGTCACCGCGTCATTTGGCACGGACATAGCCTTATTCTTTATCTTAAAAGGAGAAGAATTGATAACAGCCTTTGCTCCGCCGTGTAAATGTCCACGAATGGAACCGCTTTTGTTATCTGAGGCAATGGTCGGATCCTTAAATTTCCCCGTGCAATCCAAAACGATGTCCACCCCGTATTGCCTCCAGGGAATATCGGCAGGATTTCTTGCTTCCCTGAGCACTGTTACGGGAATTCCATCAATCAACATTTTCCCCTGTTTTTCGTCTATAATCTGGATTAGTCGTTCTGATTTTATTCCATATAGAAATCTATGCATCAGCCCATAGGTTGTATCTTTTTCAATCGCCTGAGCTATGGAGTCAAGGCCGGTGCCCGCTTCCCTTCCAAGATTGACGACGATTTCCTTAAAATACTTTCTATGGACATGGTGCCATAAACTTAATTTTCCTATTCTTCCCAGACTGTTAATGCCGAGTACCGGCGGTTTATTTTCAAATACCTGCACTTTTGCCATTACTAAAATCCTCCTTTATTTGTGAAACTCCAATTTCCATAATGTGGTTTAGGGAAATTGGTAAGTTTAATAATCCAGCAAAGCAAAGGGCATGAGCTCCAAGATTTGCTAATTAATTCGTATCTGTGATTCCTGTCTTTGCAGGAAGTAAAATGTTGTTTGGATTCTTTTTTATTAATGAAAAAAAATGCAGGGACATCCTGCGGAAGTAAAATGAAGTTAAAACTATGTAAAAACGGTTTTGTGGTGACCGGGATAACCATAAACTATCTCCCTTAAAAGGTCACCGCTTATCTACAGGAAAGACGGAAAAAAGTCAATAGCGGAAGTGAGAAATACTATCATATTCGGTTGTCGAGTTAGCGTAACTTACTTGTTTCTAAGAACAAATAAGTTTTTTAAGATTTAGACTAATTTTTGAATCATATATGAAAAAAATATGCTTACAACTGCCTGAACTACTTGATCGTATTTAGAATGTGGAGTAATATTGATGAATCCAAAAGAAGGAGCATACATTGAGACGGAATTTATTGCGAATAATGTTGGCATTATTTATTATTTTTACAGCTTCCGGCGTTTGGGCGGAAAGCTCTGTATGGGTGGTGAGTTCTTCCAGAGCAAATGTTTATCTCGCAGGATCTTTCCACGTGCTGAGGGCGTCTGATTATCCTCTGCCTGCCGAATTTTTTACAGCTTATAATAATTCCCGTAAAATCATATTTGAAATTCCGCCCGATGAAACAGAAGGTGCGGGACATATGGGGGAGTTTTTAAGCGGGGCAATTTACAATGACGGCACAACACTTAAAGATCATATTACAAAAGCGGCTTACGACAAAGTGGAAAAATTCTGTAAAGAACGTAATTATCCGCTGGAGCAATACCAAATTTTTAAGCCGGCTTTGTTTTTGACAATGCTTACGTCTTTGGAAATGAACAGAATCGGTGCTGATCCGCAGAAAGGGGTTGATTATTTCTTCAAAGAAAAAGCTCTGCAGGATGGAAAAGCAACGGGAAGTCTGGAAACGGTTGATCAACAACTCAAACTTCTTCTTTCGATGGATGAAAGCATGGGAAGCGATCAAATCATAGAATCAATCGACGAATTCAAACAAATTGAAGCAGAGTTGGATGAATATTTGGCTGTGTGGAGAAAAGGTGATGAGGTCAGGATGGAAGAACTTTTTATAAAAGATTTTAAAAGTTACAGGAAATTATATCAAACCCTGATTGTTGACAGGGACAACAAATGGATGACGGATATCATAAGTTGTCTCAATGGTTCGATAAACACAATGATTATTGTGGGCGCAGCTCACCTTGCCGGTCCGGACGGATTAGTTAATTTATTGCGCAAACGCGGTTATAAAGTGGTTAAAGTGCAGAAAAAGTAAAGAAATTTTAGACAAGTATACTAACCCTGTTCACTCAACACATAGTTATCGAACTTAATATTTCCCGGCGATTTCTTTAATGATTCCCAGAAATCCGTCTGCCTTTAATGACGCGCCGCCGACAAGCGCGCCATCAATATCCTGCAAGGAGATTAAATCGCCGATGTTATCTTTGGTTACGCTTCCCCCGTATAGAATAAGAACATCATCGGCCGTCTTGCCATAAATGTCTTTGAGGATGCCGCGTATGAAGGCATGCACTTCCTGAGCCTGTGCGGATGTGGCAACTTTTCCGGTTCCTATCGCCCAGACCGGTTCGTAGGCGATGGCAACTTTGTCAATTTCTTCCACACCGTTCAAACCCTGTTTCACCTGTTTGCCGATAACATCCTGCGTAATTCCTTTTACCCGTTCTTCATCGGTTTCTCCCACGCACATTATGGGAGTTAATCCTGCCGTCAGTGCTTTTTTTACTTTCAAATTAACTTCATTGTCTTGTTCGTGAAAATATTTCCGGCGCTCGGAATGGCCGATAATCACATAGGAGCAGCCGATGTCCTTGAGCATGCCCGGCGATATTTCTCCGGTGAAGGCTCCCTTGTCTTCGAAATACATATTTTGCGCGGCCAGAAATATGTTCGAGCTCTTAATTGTTTCGCTAACGTTGAAAAGGGCGGTAAACGGCGGAGCTAAAACGATTGCTCCATTTTTGAAGTTAACCACCCCATTTTTAATAGCTTTCGCCAAAGCAATTGATTCAGCAATAGTATTGTGCATTTTCCAGTTGCCGGCAACAATCCATTTTCTCATTTTTCATTTCCTCATTTTTCCAGCGCGGCAATTCCCGGCAAAGTTTTTCCTTCCAGCAACTCCAGAAAAGCACCGCCGCCTGTGGAGATATAAGACATTTTTGCACTAAGGCCAGCTTTTTTAATTGCCGTATCCGTATCGCCGCCGCCGATGATGGAGAGAGCTCCGGAATTTGCCACTGTATTGGCCAGCCCAAAGGTTCCCTTACTGAAGGAATCTAGTTCAAACATACCCATAGGGCCGTTCCAGACAATTGTTTTTACACCTTGCAAAGCTTCGCTAAACAGAGAAATTGTAGCCGGGCCGATATCCAGTCCCATCCAGTCTTGTGGAATTTCTTTCACACCGCAGACTTTTGTTTCAGCATCCGCTGTGGCGCTTTTGGCAATGACCGTATCCACCGGCAATAGAAACCGCACATCTTTCTGTTTGGATTTTTCCACAATCTTTCGCGCCAGATCAAGCATATCTTCCTCACAAAGCGATTTGCCGATTTCGTAACCAGCAGCTTTTAAAAAAGTGAAAGCCATGCCGCCGCCGACAATAAGTTTATCAACCTTTTCGATCAGGTTTTCAAGAAGGCCGATTTTATCAGAGACCTTTGCTCCGCCTATAATCGCCACCAATGGTTTTGCCGGATTTACCATAGCCTTTTTGAAATATTCGACTTCGTTTTTCAACAGGAAACCTGCAGCGCAGGTTTGCACAAATTGCGTAATTGCCGAATTGGAAGCCGCCGCCCGGTGCGAAACGGCAAACGCGTCATCTATGTATATATCGCAAAGCGCGGCCAGTTGTTTGGCGAATTCCACGTCGTTTTTATCTTCGCCCGGATAAAACCGGAGGTTCTCCAGAAGAATTATGTCTCCTTCTTTCATTTTACCGACTGTCTGTTCTACTGCAGTGCCCACGCAATCATCTAAAAACATTACTTCTTTTTGCAGCAGTTCCGACAGAACTTTCACCACCGGCCTAAGCGACATCTCTGCAACTCTTTTACCTTTTGGTCTGCCCAGGTGGGAGGCGATGATTAATTTCGCTCCTTTTTCCAGCGCGTAATTAATCGTCGGGATACTTGCCCGCACTCGCTTATCGCCGGTTACATTTCCATCTTTGTCCATGGGTACATTAAAATCCACCCGCAGAAAAACTCTTTTCCCTTTCATCTCTATTTGATCAATGTACTTCATCTTTGTTCCTTATCTTTTCTATTTCATTATAAAAGAAAGCAATTCCAGCATTCTGTTGGAGAAGCCCCACTCGTTATCATACCACGAGAGAATTTTTACCATATTGCCGCCCAGGACATTTGTGTTTGGCATGTCTACGATGGAGGAGTGTTTGTTGCCGTTAAAATCGATGGAAACCAATTCTTCCTCCGAACACATAAGAATCCCTTTCATGGCGCCTTTAGCGTATTCCCTTAACTTATCATTTATTTCATTTTTGTTAGTGCTTTTTGAGAGTATTGCCACGAAATCAACTAAAGAAACATTAGGGACAGGCACGCGAATGGCAAGCCCGTCAAGTTTTCCCTTCATTTCCGGTATGACTTCAGCTATCGCCCGGGCTGCGCCGGTTGTCGTTGGTATCATGGAAAGAGCGGCCGCGCGTGCCCTTCTTAAATCTTTGTGCGGTTCATCCTGAACAACCTGATCATTGGTGTAGGCATGAATTGTTGTCATGAGGCCGTATTCAACACCAAATTCCTCATGCAATATCTTGACGATCGGCGCGAGACAATTTGTGGTGCATGACCCCATAGAAATAATATTATGCTTGGTTTTGTCGTACTCTTCCTGATTGACGCCGAAGACAACAGTAACATCAGGATTTTTAGCCGGGGCTGAAATAACAACCTTTTTTGCTCCTGCCTCGATATGTTTTCCGGCGCCTGTTTTGTCCGTGTATTTCCCGGTGCTTTCCAGAACAACATCAATGCCTAAGTCTTTCCAGGGTAATAATTCCGGTTCTCTGACGGAAAATATCTTGATTTCTTTGTCATCAACGATTATTGAATTGTTTTCCACCTTAACTTCGGCATCCAGGATTCCATGAGTTGAATCATATTTAAGAAGATGAGCCAGAGTTTTTGCATCGGCCAGATCATTTATTGCTACAAATTCTACATCTTTGTTTTTACATCCGGCTCTGAACACAAGCCGGCCAATTCTTCCAAAACCATTAATAGCAATCTTTACGGACATAACAACCTCCTCACCAAAAAACGAAGAATTATTTAATTTATAAGGGTTTTTTTGTCAACTGTTTTGCTAAATGTCAGGTTAGCGTTCCTGCGGCCTCATTAAGTTGCAAAAGAAGCATAGTTTTCGATTTTGCGATCCGGCCTACAACCCAATTTTTTATAGGCGACGTTAATTATTCACGATTGAACTATAAGAAGAACAGTCTTGTATGTCAATGGAATATTATTTATGAAGGCGAGGAGTGAAGTTAATGCTTGTTGCCGGTGGCCAGACATTCGGATGGATTATGTTCAACATAATGTGTCGAGTTTATTAGAGGTATACCGAATATTGAAAAAGTGAACATATCATGTTGGGACGAAACAAGATGAAAAATTGGTGTTTAAATATATTCCTGAAAATTTGGTTCATACATGGTTGATTTGATATGGCCGGGCAGATCAGCAGGCTCAGGCATTTGGGTAAGTCCCCGCGCGAAGACGACTTTTGCTACAGCCACGGCAATATTGGCCGATACTTTACGAATATGCTTAAGCGATGGATAAATGCGTCCTATTTTCAAATCATCCGCAGTAACCTGTTGGACCAGCGATGTGGCTGCTGCTGTAAACATTTCATCCGTAACACGTAATGCCTCTGAGGCCAGCACTCCTAATCCGACGCCTGGGAAAATATACGCGTTGTTCGCCTGACCCGGCACAAAAGTTTGACCGTCGATATTGACGTCAGGGAAAGGACTGCCGCTGGCAAAAATGGCACGTTTGTCAGTATGGCGGTAAGCTTCTTCGGCGGTGCACTCAGCTTTAGATGTAGGGTTGGAAAGCGCAAACACTATTGGCCGGTTGTTTATCCTGCTCATTGCTTTGAGTATCTCAGGGGTAAAGGTATTGGGTTGACCCGATACCCCGATGATTGCTGTCGGCTTGACGGCCTCGACCGCGGAGAGGAGATCTTTGTGGAAAGGATAGTCATGGGCGTAGGGACGCTTGTGTTCTGCAAGATCTGTACGGTTGCCGACGACAAGACCTTTGGAGTCCAAAAACCAGCAGTTGCGGTGAGCGGCAGTTAGCGATAGCCCTTCTTCCGTTATTGCCGAGGAAACAAGATTGCCTATGCCGATGGCGGCTTCGCCTGCCCCTAAAAACAACAGGCGCTGTTCGGAAAGCTTGCCGCCGGTAATCCGCAACGCGGAATACAGTCCGGCCAGCGCGACCGAGGCAGTTCCCTGTATATCATCGTTAAACATGCAATATTTATCGCGGTACGCCTCCAACAGACGGAAGGCATTCACGTTTCCGAAATCTTCCATTTGAATCATGATGCCGGGAAAGAGTTTCGTGGCCGCGGCCATAAACTCCTTGATTAGCGAGTCATACTCCCTGCCCCGCAAGCGAGTTTCCGGCAGGCCTATATAATCCGGGGCATTCAGCAGTTCCTGATTATTGGTTCCGACATCTATCGTAACCGGCAGACATAATTTCGGATCAATACCCGCGCACGCGGTATAAAGCGACAGTTTACCAACTGGAATTCCCATGCCGTTGGATCCGAGATCGCCCAGCCCCAGGATTCGTTCACCGTCGGTGACCACAATGACGCGAACATTTTTGTGTGGCCAGTTTTTCAATATCTTTTTTACGCTGCCGCGATCATATTTTGTAATGAATATGCCGCGGGATTCGCTGAAAATCCTGCTGTATTCCTGACAGGCCTGTCCAACGGTCGGGGTATAGATAAAGGGTGTCAGTTCTTCCATATTATCAATCAGGACGCGATAAAACAGACTTTCATTGCTATTTTGCAAGCCAGTGATGTAAAGGTATTTTTCAAGATCGTTTGCTTTGCGCCGTACATTATTGATTATATGCAAAGCCCGCTGTGCTGCCGAGAAAACGCGCTGAGGGAGCAATCCACGCAAACCGAGTGCTTCGCGCTCAGCCTCGTTAAAAACCAATCCCTTGTTCAAGACGGGGTCGCAAAGTAATGTTTCCCCCCGGGGAATTTTTGCAAAGCGGCCTTTAATTGTCTGGTTTGGCATGGATTTTCTCCTTAACGAATTGTTGATTAACGTACATTTGCGCGAAATTGAAGTATAGGAAGAAGAGTCTTGTGTCAATAAAATAATGATATGAATTCACTTCCATGTTATCCCATAAAGATATCAATCACGGATTAAATATTTTACGGTCAATATTTCCTTGACATATAAAACTGAAAGCTCTTATACTTCCCCGAAATATACGAAGTTTAAAAAATTCTAATAAAAATTAAAGAACGGAGGCAATTATTATGGCAGAAAAAAAAGGATTAAGTAAACCGGTTAAATTGAAGGCGGATCTGGCGGAATTGCTGGGCGCTAAAGCGCTTCCCCGCACAGAGATAACCAAAAAACTGTGGGATTACATCAAGGCCCACAAGCTGCAAACAAAGACAGTCAATGGAAAACCGGAAAATGCCGGAAAGAACATTGTGGTTGATGCCAAATTAATCAAGATAATTAACAACACTAAAGTTAAGACCTCGAGCGGTAAAGTTGTTGATTTTACAAAAATGAAAGAAGGCCAGACAATTGATATGATGCAGATTGCCTCTGTTGTCAGCGCTAATATCGAGTAAGTTAAAAACATACAATCGTTTTTTCCTAGACAGGCAGGTTTAACACCCTGCCTGTCTTTTCTGCACCTTTTTAGATAAACTCATTAAGATTAATTTCTTCAGCATCCGATCTTCAATATCAAATAAAAAATTTATATTTTGTTCGGAATGGAACATTCATCGTATTATTGATTTTATAACAAATGCCGTATATGATTATTATGATAAATCGCAGTTGGTTGAAGGAATTCCGGAAACATAAGATATGGAAACAAAAAAAGCTATATTATGGCCTGTGATAATATCAGTTTTAATTCATGTATCACTGCTCGCGGTTGCGGGGATGATTGATTTACGCGATAACGTTCAGCCGATGGAAATGATTTCAATAAGCCTTAAAGAACCTGATTCGGATGCGATAAAAACACCAGCGTCTAAAAAAGATAATAAAACGACGGAAAAAATAAAATCTGTTCATGCCCAAATGGAGAAAGGGGTTGACATCAACGATGATGAATGGCGCGAGGATACAATTTATTTAGACAGTAAAGATGTCAAATACGTTACGTATTTAGCCAATATAAAAAAGAAGCTTTCGCAAACCTGGAATAATCCCGCTTGGAAATATCCCCAAAATTCTTACGAAAAAAATGAAGAAGGAACTGTTGACGTAAAAATATCCATTGACGCCGATGGCCGTCTTGCCGGTGCATCCATTATGTCTTCGTCGGGGTATGCTGACCTAGATAACGACGCGTTAAATGTTGCCCAAGTCACTGGATCGTTTGAACCATTGCCTGAATATTATGACCTATCGCGCTTGAATATAATCATACATTTTATCTACAAGATGACGGATTAGGTTTTTTCGTTTTGTATGAACTTATGCGTAAACAATTAACAAGCCCTCATAACGTTTTGATACTATTGCTGACGGTATTTCTTGCGTTATTTTATGTTAGCATATCCTGTGCCCGCACGGTAACTGATGAAATAGGCCGCAGTGTAACTATTTCTAAAGCGCCGCGAAGGATTGTTTCTCTCGCCCCCGGTATCACGGAAACACTCTATGAGCTTGGCCTGGATGACAAAATTGTGGGAGTAACCAGTTATTGCAACTGGCCGCCGGGCGCGCGTCAAAAGCCGCGAATAGGCGGTTTTACCAATCCGTCCATAGAAAAAATCGTATCTCTGAAACCTGATTTAATTATTGCCACCGCCGACGGCAACAGAAAAGATACCGTGAATCAACTGGAACGATTAGGTCTGGCCGTCTATGTGACAAATCCTTCTGATACGGATAGAATTCTGAAAAGCATCCTGCATATTGGTGAAATTACAGATAAAATTAATGTTGCCGGAAAGCTGGTGGAAAAACTCCAGAAAAGATTGGACAATATTGCCGCACAAACACGGAACAAAAGAAAACCGAGAGTTTTTTTTCAGATTGGTCTGGAACCGGTGATTACTGCTGGCAGGGGGACGTTAATCAGTGAAGCAATAGGCCGGGCCGGCGGTATTAATATCGCCGGCAATGATACTGTCCGTTATCCCCGCTACAGCGCGGAAGGTATCATGGCGGGATCGCCGGACATAATTCTTTTTGCGCCCATGTCCAATGATAAAGAATTAGCGGCAGTAAAAAGTTATTGGCAAAAATTGGCACAGATACCGGCGATAAAAAATAATAAAATTTATCTTATAGATACTGACCTGATTAGCCGGGCATCTCCGCGCATTTTTGATGCCATCGAAACAATGGCGTTGATATTTCATCCGGAAATAAAAATGAAGTAATACCAATCTGCTTGTTATTACTGCCTTACTGGGAACTGCCGCTGATTAGGCGGCAATTCCCAGTCAAATTAGTGTGTAAACGAAAATAGTGAAGGATAAAAAGGGAAGCAGCTAAAAAATATTCACTAACTTATAACAATTATAAGCCATTTCCTGTCTTTGTCCCACTTATATATGAGGTTTTATTTCATCAATGCTTGTATTGGCCTGGCGCAGCAAATCAAGAACTTCGGCCTGCCGCGCCGCGGGCAGAGATTGAATCTTTCCCATTTGATCATTGATGTAATCAATTTTCGCTTTCAGATCAGCCAGCAATGGAGACAAAATAATCGGCTGTGATATAATCTGTGATTGTTTTAATTGTTCTATTTGGACGCCGGCTTTAATTTTGATTTCTTCCAGATATTCCGGAATCGTCACATCAAAGCCCAATTTTTGTTTGATTAAGGATGCCAGTTGCTCTTGCGCGGCAAATTCACCGTGTATTAAAAAAACCGGCATTTTTTTATTATGAAAATTTCCCAGCCAATCCAAAAGCTGACTTTGTCCAGCGTGAGCGGAAAAACCGTTAATGGTCCATATTTTGGCTTTTATAGCGATGTCTTCACTAAAAATACGGATTGTTTTCGCGCCATCTACTATCCTGCGGCCGGGTGTGCCTTCCGCCTGAAATCCGACAAAAACAATACTCGCTCCCGAACGCCACAAATTATGCTTCAAATGATGTTTGATTCTTCCGGCATTGGCCATGCCGCTTGCGGAAATGACAATTGCCGGACCTTTCATTTCATTAATTTTCATGGAATCTGCGGTTGTCGAGGAAAACTGAAGTTGCGGCAGATCCAGAGGATCTTCGCCTTTTTTCAGAAGGCTCTGTGTTTCTCCGTCCAGATATGATCTGTAGCGGCGAAATATTTCAGTTGCTTTTATGGCCAGCGGACTATCCAGAATTACAGGCATATCTTTAGGCAGTCTTCCATCACGGGATAGCAGATGCAGAGAATAAAGCATTTCCTGCGTTCTTTCCACGGCAAAAGCAGGAATAATTACTTTTTCTCCTCTGGAATAACTGTACTTAATCGCCTCGGCCAATTCATTTAAACTGTCATCTTCGCCTTTATGATTGCGGTCGCCATAAGTTGATTCCATAAAAAGAAAATCCGCTTCGCTGATTATGCTGGGGTCTTCCATTAACAATTGATGACGGCGGCCGATATCGCCGGAGAAAATTAACTTTGTGGATGTCCCGTTTTCTTCGATAAATAATTCCAGAATGGCCGCGCCTAAAATATGGCCGGCGTCTTGAAAGTTGACTTTTATCCCGCTGCCTGGAGTAAAAATTTCATTGTAGGTTTTAGTTTTAATTAATGGGCCGACAGCTTCGGCATCTTTAGTTGAATAAAGCGGTTCAATACCGTTAGACTTGCCATGACGCTGCATCTTTTTGTTTTTCCAGATTGCTTCTGTTTCCTGAATATGAGCACTGTCCAAAAGTAATATCTTTATCAGGTCTCCAGTCGGTTCAGTTGCGTAAACAGGACCGTGAAACCCCTTTTGCACCATACGGGGAAGCAATCCTGAGTGGTCGATATGAGAATGTGTAATAAGGAAAAAATCGATTTTTGCCGGGTCGTATAAATCCACTTCCCAGTTGCGTTTTTCAATTTCGGCGTTGCCCTGATGCATACCGCAATCAACTGCGAATCTTGTTTTGTCTGTTTCAATAATAAAACAGGAACCGGTAACGGCTCTTGCCGCTCCGAGAAATTTAATTTTCATGAGAAATCCTTTTTGACGAATTGTATATCAGCTAACATAATATGCGGTTAAACGTCAATGAAGCCGAAGAAACACCATCCCGTATCCTCATTAATTCATGATGGTGAAATAATATTCTTTAAACAGGTTTTCCGCTTACCTTTCTAACTAATTACAGACTGGCTTTAGCGGCCTTCTTCATTTTTTTGGCTTCCTTCTTTTCTTTGACGGACTTTACAGGTTTTTTCTTTGCGTCTTTTTTCCCTTTGTCCATTGATTTACTCATAGTGAATTCCTCCTTTTCTAAAAATACGATAAATTAAAATTTACTTAAAAACAAAACTTAAATACAAACTCAATCGCCATTCAAATATAAACTAAATGTGAATATAATAGAAGGAATGTATTTCGTCAAACATAAAAATGTGAAATTTCTTTCTGTTGACAATATCCTCGCGATTGGAATAAGTTTATACCAAGCCGCATTCTTTGGCTAACTTTGTTGGCTGCGTCGTCGGCTTCCTCGACGTATTAGTAATACGCCTGCGGAGCTTCTTCTTGCCGCCGCGTTATCCTTTGAATGCAACTTGGTATTATAATAAAATGGTGAGAACAGCGTGTCAGACAAAAAAATTCCACAGCCGGTGATAGTTGTCCGTAATTTAAAAAAATCGTTTGGCGCTTTTACCGCTGTAAATGATATCTCTTTTTGTGTTGAAAAGAGATTGTGTTTTGGTATTCTGGGACCGAACGGCGCCGGTAAAACTTCCACCATCAAAATGATTTATGGTTTTTCACCGCTTACGTCCGGCGATATTTTTGTTTTTGGATTAGACATAAAAAAACAATACAGGATTATTAAAGCTCGTATCGGCGTCTGCCAGCAGGATAATACTCTTGATCCTGACCTGACCGTGATGCAGAATTTTGAAGTTTTCGCCCGTTATTTTGACCTTGATAAAAAAACAGCTATTGAGAGAGCGTTGTCTTTATTAAAATTTTTCGCTTTGGAACAACGCCGGGACGCTCGCGTCACGGAACTTTCCGGAGGAATGGTGCGCAGACTTGTTATTGCCCGCGCCTTAATCAATCAGCCTGATCTTTTGATTCTGGATGAACCGACAACGGGCCTTGATCCTCAATCGCGCCATCAGGTCTGGGAGCGGTTGGAAAGCCTGAAAAAAAAAGGCATGACTATTTTGCTTACAACCCATTACATGGATGAGGCGGCGCGCCTTTGCGATGAGATAGTAATAATGGATCAGGGCAAAATATTGGCGCAGGGATCGCCCCAATACCTGATTAGTGAATACACTGGAAAAGATATTATTGAGATTGCTGAGCCGGAAGATGATTTACGCGCGTTTTTTCGGGCAAAAAAAATGAGGCAGGAAGATCTGGGGCATCGCCTGATTATTTACACCGAAGAAGGACACAAATTTTACCGGGAAATTTGTGATCGTTTTACCCACAAAAGTTGCATATTGCGTTCAGCGACTCTCGAAGATGTTTTTCTGAAATTAACCGGACGGGAGCTGCGGGAATGAACGTTAATATTTCCACCCGTTTTATGCGGATCTGGCAACGGAATCTTACTGTTTATAAGGAAAGTTGGAAGATCAACTTTCTGCCGCCGCTTTTGGAGCCGTTTTTTTATCTTCTGGCCTTTGGAATCGGTTTTAGCGGCATGATCGGCTCTGTCAGCTATGGGTCGGTACAAACGTCTTATTTGCGTTTTATCGCTCCGGCGCTTGTGGCGATCAATATTATGAACAACGCGTTTTTCGAAAACACGTTCGGCTCTTTTGTTCGAATGTATTACCAGAAGACATTTGACGCCATGATGGCAACTCCGCTCAATGCCGAAGAAATCATAACCGGTGAAATAGTCTGGGGAGCGACAAAAGCGGTAATCGGCACGGTTATAATGCTGATAGTGATAAGTTTCTTCGGATTAGTGAGCTATCCGACGGGAATATTAATTGTTTTTGCGGCGTTTCTTGGCGGGATTGCCTTTGGTTCCACAGCTATGTTTTTTACCGGCATGGTTGAGAGAATAGAATTGTTTAATCTGCCCATATTTTTGTTTATTACTCCCATGTTTCTTTTCAGCGGCACTTTCTTCCCATTAACCGGTTTGCCCCTATGGGCGCAATATTTCGCTTTGGTTTTGCCGCTTACCCATTTGGTCAACCTTGTCCGGGCATTGAGTTTCGGCTTATTTAATTTAGAATTATTGATAAGTTTAGGATACTTGATCGTTTTTTGCCTCGTCATGTTTCCTCTGGCTATTTTCAAAATGCGCCGCAGATTGATTAAATGATGTTTGATGCCCCGGAAAAATAAAGGCAAATATTCCTTGACTAAAAACCTGTAGTGTGAACTAGTAAAAACACGAGCAAAATTAAGTGTGTTTATATTATAGAATGTCAAACCTTTCTTAATAGATAAAACACAACCACCATGCTCTCCGGAGTAGTGGTGGTTTTTCGCTTTCAGCGGCAATGAGCTTTTAAAAAGCTCCAGAGGTAAGGCATACAAGCCCCTCACTTTTTCCTTCCTTCTCAACCGGGAGATGGATGGGGGTGATTTTGATGCTTTGTGGGGCCCCATCGGGGAATGAAGTTTAAACAGAAAGTAATTAAGAAAGGGGATTAAAATGAACAAGAATTTGTATGTCGGCAACCTGTCTTATAAGGTCACAGATGAAGACCTTAAGTCTAACTTTTCCGAAGCAGGAGAAGTTGCAACCGCCTCAATCATTAAAGACAAGTTCACAGGCCAATCCAAAGGTTTCGGCTTTGTCGAAATGAAAACTGAAGAAGGCGCTGCTGAAGCGATTAAAAAATTCAATGGCGGTATGCTTGATGGTAAGGCCATTACCGTCAACGAAGCACGGCCGAAGAAAGAATTCGGCGCGGGCGGCGGCTCCAGAGGCGGCGGACGTCCCGGCGGCGGTGGAGGATTCAATAGAGGCGGCGGCGGCGGTAATCGCGGCGGTGGAAACCGCGGCGGTGGCGGCGGAAGATACTAAAATTATCTAAAAAATAAAATTTCTTAAATAAAGAGCGGAAGGGTAATTTGTAAAACCTTCCGCTCTTCTGTTTTTTATGAAGAATTCAGCTATTTGCTCACTGTCACCCATAAAAATATTTCATTTCCAATATTACGATAATCGGCGGCTTCGATTTTAAAACCAATATGTAATAAATCAGCATACAACTTATCGGTGCTTTTATGACTGTAATACAGTTTTTGTTCCATGGATTCTTTGTAACCGTCAAATGCAATTTGTCCGGTATATTCTTTTGTCGCGTAAGTGAATAACGCTTTGCCTTGCGGGTGAAGCCATCGATGAAATTTCTCAAATAACGCGGCATGATAATCGCTGGGGATATGAAAAAGTTTGTTGGCTGGTGTCGTCGTTGGCTTTCTATATGCATTCATAATAGACCTGTGACGTTTTCCAAGGTGTTCGCAAAGGATCATGAGAAGCATCTTTAAACAGACGTTGTACAAAATTTAGATACAATGATTTGGGCGATATTGTGCATATGTTGATGCACAGCTTTTACGCTTCGGCCTGGATAATTTCTGAAGGTTATAAGAACGCCATTCAGCGCCGCAAAAAAAGCATGAGACATTGGTCTTACCGGTTCCGGCATGTTCATTTTCCTGAAAAGGGCATCGAATTTATCAAATATAAGCCGTTCGGAGGCGTTAAGCTTGTCGACCATTTCTGCAGAGAGTGAGCCGTCCAGCATGAAATGTGTCATCATGCGGAAATACTGGTCATTATCGATTAGGTAGGTAAGGTAGACTTCGGCCACCTTTTCGGCGAGTTTTTTTTCACTGTTCCTGATAATGCTATCAAGAATGACCGTGATTTCTTCGGCTCCATGCAGGAAGGCTTCCACAAAAAGAGACTGCTGATCGGGGAAATACCGATAAATGGATGCATGAGAGATTCCCGCCTCTCTGGCAATGTCACGAATGCTGACTTTGTTGAATGGTTTTATGGCAAAAACACGTTTGGCGCTTTCGATAATGACATCCTGTCGTGCTTTTTTCTCAATATTTTTAAGGTCGGCAAACGAATTTCTTTTTTTCATATCAACCCTCTGGCTATCATATATCATATTGTTCCAAGACCTTGTATTAAAAAAAGCTTGACTAATGTAACCATTGGTTAGTAGTATAACCATCGGTTAATAAAATCAACAAACATTTAACCGAGGAGGTCAGGCTTATGAAGATCAATGTTGGGAAAATGCTTTGTAACCGTGCGTACATGAGTCCGGATATGGAAGCTTTTGTTTGTTCAGATTATCGATTCAACTTCAGACAAGTCAATGAACGCTCCAACCAGTTCGCGTCATTCCTGAAAAAAAGTCAGATCAAGGCTGGTGATTGCGTGGCTGTCCTTTGCAAGAACAGTGAACATGCAACGACAGCCATGTTCGGTGCGGCTAAAATCGGCGTAATCACACTCATGCTGAACTGGCGGCTTCAACCTCCGGAATTGATTTACATTATGAAGGACTGCGGAGCCTCTCTCCTGCTCTATGATGGTGAATTTGCAGAAGTGGTCAATAAATTGCGCGATCAAGTGCCCGCCAAGTTTTTTTTACGTGTTGGCGGAGGTGGAATGGATGCTGAATTCGAGGAATCCATTGCCGATCAAAACAACGTGGAACCTGCTTATAAGAGCCATGGTGATGATCCGATCGTCCTGATGTATACTTCCGGCACAACCGGAAAGCCCAAAGGCGTCATGCTGACACACCATAATCTCTTCTGGGCTTCTATCGGCCTGACACACACCATCGACTGGGGCTATCGTTATCGTTTCCTTTCCGTTGCTCCGCTGTTCCACATCGGTGGTCTTGCCCCAATTTTCGGGAACGTGCATTCCGGCTGCACTACTGTATTTATGCCGAATTTCGACCTCGTCAAAATATGGGATACCATCGAGAGAGAAAAGATCAATTTCGCGATGACTGTTCCGGCCATGCTGCAATTTATGCTTTTTGCGCCGGATATACAGAAAAAGGATCTCTCGTCGATCAAGCATATTGTATGCGGTGGATCACCCGTTTCGCAAGACTTGATAAGGACTTATGATACAATGGGTATTCGGGTCGAGCAGGTTTACGGGATTACGGAATACACGGGAGCTGTAGCCTTTTGGACGCCTGAAATGGGAATGGAGAATTCAAATTCCACCGGAAAAACGGTTTTTCACGGGCACGTCAAAATATTTCGTCCGGGGACATCTGAAGAACTGCCTCAGGGAGAAGTAGGTGAAATCTGTTGTTTCGGGCCGCAGGTTTTCAAGAGATATTGGAACAATCCCGATGCGACTGCTGCCGTCATCAAAGACGGTTACTACCGTTCCGGGGACATGGGCAAGGTGGACAAGGAGGGATTCCTCTATGTGGTTGATCGGCTCAAGGATATGATCATTAGCGGCAGCGAGAATATTTATCCGGCGGAACTTGAGCAGGTAATCAGCACTCATCCGGGTGTTGCTGAAGTGGCCGTCGTCGGTAAGCCGGATGCTAAATGGGGGGAAATTCCGGTGGCCCTTATCGTAGTAAGGCCCGGCATGAAGGTCGTGGGGGAAGAGATCATTACCCTGTGTCGTGAAAATCTGGCGAAATATAAATGTGTCAAAGAAGTTCGATTCATTAATACCATTCCGAAAAATGCTGTCGGTAAGGTATTGAAAAAAGAGTTGAGATCCCAACTGGTTTGAAAACATCTCATGGCCAAATCATGCATCACAACAGGTGACGAATAACATCAATATACTTTTAAGGAGGTCATATGTCTTTATCCGATCGAAACAATCCATACAAATTTGATAATTTTTTAGACTGGCGGCAAAACTTTGATTACTACCGGGACGATCCTTTTATTCAAAAAGCAGTGCGACATTTCACAGGAGGCCAGTGGGAAATGATTGATTCCCAAGCCCGGGAGATCTCTGTTAAAGCGTCTTTCAGGTGGCGGGACTTTGCTGAAAACATCGCCCGGCCTGAAAAAAGGCCTTTCATGTTGCACTACGACGGCCATCATAATCGTATCGACAGGATTGTGCGTCCTCACGAAACGGAAATACTGGAAAAAGAAGTTTTTTCCGAAGCATTCTTTGCCGATAAAACATCTCCGTGGGTCAAGCTGATTAAGATGTACTTGGTTTATCAGAATGGCGAGGCTTGTATCGGCTGTCCCGTTACCTGCACGGAAGGTCTGGTCAAGCTTCTCGAGAAATATGCCGATACGCCGGAAACAAGGCATATTCTCTCTCATTGCAAAGAGGGCATTGGCGGCGATTTTGCCATTGGCGCCCAGTATCTTTCGGAGATCCAGGGTGGTTCGGATGTGCCGGCGAATGTATTGGAAGCCGTCTATGAAGACAGTACTTGGCGGCTTTATGGTACAAAATTCTTCTGCTCGGCAACACACGCCGATTATGCCGTGGTTACGGCAAAACCAATCGGCTCGGAAAAGGTAGCCCTTTTTGTTGTGCCGTCCTGGCTTCCCGGCAATAAAAAAAAGGAAATAAGAAACGGCTACACCATTGACCGGATCAAGTGGAAGATGGGCACCAGTGAACTGACCACGGGAGAATTGACGTTCAATGGCGCAATAGCCTATCCCGTGGGTCCTCTGGAAAAAGGCGTTGCCAACGTTGTCGGTATTGTTTTGACATATTCGCGCCTTACAGTGGGTCTTTCCGCCGCCGCCTACATGACGCGGGCAGCCCGTGAAGCACAAAAATATGCGGAGTTCCGCGATGCTTTCGGCCTGACGATCGGCCAATTTCCGCTGGTGACCGTTCAATTAAAGAAGATCGACCATATGGCCCAAAGAACGACTGCCGGGGCTTTCAAGCTCTATCGTGATTTTCTGGCGCTGGAAGGAGGAGCCAAAGGTGGACTACACATGGATGAACCGGAAGCTGTTCGAAAGAATCGTTTCAATATACGGGAACTTATCATGTTACAGAAGATGGCAGCATCCTGGGACTGCACTGATGTTATCCGCGATGCTATGTCCATCTTCGGTGGCCACGGAGTCATGGAGGATTTTTCGTCGCTGCCGCGTCTATACCGCGATTCCGCCATTAACGAGTTGTGGGAAGGTCCAAGGAATGTCCTTTTGACGCAGATCCACCGCGATCTGCAAAAAGTAAGCGCCTGGTATGCGCCTGCGGAGTTTGTGCGCAATCTTCTTTGCGGTTTGGATGATACGATCATCGCTGAATTGTCCGGAGAGATCACTGAACTGGTGGCGTACCCCAATCTTTTCCAACCGGATGAAAAAACGATGGATATTTGCCGGCGATGGGATGCATTTTGCCATAAGTTTTTCCACGCCTATCAGAATCTGGCCCTGCATGAGTTAGGATAAGAAGCGAACATTGAATCCCGGCATTGAAGAAGCCATCAAAAAATCAGTAGTCGCAGGCGACGGCAGTGGATGATACTAAGACTATTTTAAAAGTATAATTAATTATAATATAAAGAGCAGAAGACTGTCTATAATAAATCTTCTGCTCTTTTCTGAACCGGATCACCGATGTTTTCCCGGATTATATTAACGCCATATTCTTTGAGCTTGTTGGCGATAATAACTATATTGCGGATTTCATATGTCAGCCCGCTTTCGCCGCGGGAAATTTCAAAACGCATAAGTATTTTAACCCCTTAGATATTATAATCATTTCGTAATATATATTTATTTTAATATCCATATTTTTTTAATTATTAGAAAAAACCCAAAGACAATTTATATTTTTTATGTTATCGGGTCAACCAAGCCTTGCCACAAAGCGCGGCATTAATAAAGAGAGGAATATCTATGGAAGAAACAAAAAGTTTTTCTGAATTGCTCAATGAAACAAATCTTACTCCCAGGCTTTTTTCCGTTGGGGAAAAAATTGATACGATTATCGTAAATATTACATCGGACTGGATATTCCTCGATCTGGGGGCAAAAAGCGAAGGTTATCTTGACAAAAAGGAATTTCTGGACGAGAACGGCAACCTTACTGCAAAAGAGGGCGATCGCATTACTGCCTATTTTGTTTCTTCGCAACATGGCGAAAAACTTTTCACAACCAAATTGCTGACAAGCAAAAGTGTTGATGATTTTTTATTCAACGCCTATAAAAATCAAATTCCAATGGAAGCAACAGTAGAAAAGGAAATTAAAGGCGGATTTTCCGTCAGGATAAACGCGAATGTCAGCGGTTTTTGTCCTTACTCTCAAATGGATACGAAAAAAATTGATGATGTTACCGCCTACATCGGCCAGAAATTTGAGTTTCTCGTTACTGAATATTCGGAGAACGGCCGAAATATAATCCTGTCGCGCCGTCCTCTTCTCGAGAAAGTGGAACAGGAGAAAGTCAGCGCACTTAAAAGTTCTCTGCAACTGGGAATGACCATCAGCGGGGTAGTTACCGGTGTGCAAAGCTTCGGCGCATTTGTTGATATCGGCGGCATTCATGCCCTGATGCCCGTTTCGGAAATGGGATGGGGAAGAGTTGATGATCCCAAAGTTCTCTATTCTCCCGGCGACAAGGTTGAGGCTGTTGTAGTCAATCTTGATTGGGAAAATAATCGAATCACCTTATCCGCTAAAGCGACTCTTCCCAATCCGTGGGATGGTTTCGTGCGAAAATATGGCGAAGGAAGTTTGCTGAAAGGCAAGGTCTCTAACCTGACGAACTTTGGCGCTTTCATTAAAATGGAAGACGGAGTGGAGGGGCTTTTGCATATTTCCAAAATAGCGCGCGGTAAAAAGATTAAACATGCCGGCGATGTTATGAAAGCCGGTGAAGAAATAGAAGTTAAAATTGAAAAAATTGACCGCGAAAACAGAAAAATTTCGCTGGATCTGGCCGGCAATGATAAAGATACTTCAATAGCTGGCGAGGATGAAGATTTTCGCAGCTATATAGCCAAGCCATCTCAGGCCATGGGCACTTTGGGCGACATGTTTAAGAAATCGCATAAAAAACACTGATACCCATGCGCTTGCAATTACCACCTTGCAGGCGGTAATTACCGGTAATGCAAAGGTTCTATTTATTGCGCTCCCCTGCGGGAACGCGCATCCGGTCGTCTGCTGACTTTGATGGCTGCGTCATAGGATTCCTCAATGTATGATTAATACGCCTCGTTGCCTCCGACCAGCCGCCGCGTTATCCTTTGAAAGCGAATGGTATCAGCATTAAGGATTATCTTCCAGCACGATTAAAGCGTCAGCGACAACCGGTTCATCTCCACTGATGATAATCGGATTAAGATCGATCTCTGCTATTTCAGGATGCAGTAAGGAAATATTCCCCACTGTTTTGATTATGTGAGAAAGCTTATCAAGTTTTACCTTCGGCATTCCCCTGAACTCATCCAGTAGTTTACGGGCGCGAATATCAGCGAACATTTCCCGCGCGTCAACATCTGCAAGCGGCGCCAGGCGTAGAGTTGTGTCTTTATAAACTTCAGTAAAAACTCCACCCAGTCCGAAAACAATGCCGGGACCGAATCCGGTAAAACGCGTCATGCCGGCTAAAAATTCACGGTTCCCTTTCAGCATTTCCTGAACCAGTACAGGTACAGGTTTTCCTGCCGCCTTTTGAATAGATTGAAAATTATCTTTAAGCCCAGAGGCATTTTCTATATTTAAAGCAATAAGCCCTTTACCGCTTTTGTGCATGATTTCCCAACTGCAGGCTTTGAGCGCCACGGGATAACCGATTTTCCGGGCTGCCTCCAGAGCTTCCATTTTTGTTGATGCCATGACTTCGTTTGTAACCGGCACACCGTAGCAGGCAAGCAACATTTTGGCCGCGTGTTCATCCAGAGCCTTTTGATTGTTGTTTATAGCCTGCCGGATAATATTGGCTGCCGACTTTTTGATTTTGGGCAGGATGATTTCTTTACGGGAAATGCGTTCTTTAATTTGCTTGTAACGATAAAGACAGTCCAGCGCCCGCGCCGTATTTTCAGGAGAATAAAAAACAGGCGCATTTGTATCCTGATATCTTTTTATGTAATTATCTTCATGATCGAAGAAAGAAGATATCAGCATCGGTATTTTATACTTACGGGAAAGTTCAAAAGTCTCGGTTGCCATCGGCTGACTGAAATTTAAAAAATCTTCCAGAGAAATATTCCCGATAATATCCTTTAAGTTGGGATAAATTTCTTTCAAATAACCGGTCATCATGACGCCGTGAAGAATCATCGCATCTACTTCACCGCTTTTCATAACAATTTCCGGCAGGGTAACGGCAAGTTTTTCCATACTCAAGTCGAAAGTCATGTCGACGGGATTTGCCGAAGACGCATGCGGTTCAATATGTTTTCTGATTTCTTTTTGCAGGCCGTCGGAAAAACGGGGAACTTCCAGACCAACTGAATCGCAGGTACAGGCAATGGTTGTTGACGGACCGCCGGAATTGGTCATAATACCGACGCGTCTGCCCCTGATCGGCGGTTGTGTAGCCAGTGTCCAGCCATATGTATAGAGCTCTTCAATGGAGCCGACCCGAATTATACCGGCTTGTTTAAAAATACCGTTGTAGAGGATATCCGGACCGGCCATGGCTCCCGTATGGCTCATTCCCGCGCGCGCTCCGGAGGCGGAACCGCCCACATATAGCACCATAACAGGTTTGTGCGGTGTGATCTTGCTGGCTGCCTCTAAAAATCTTTGTCCCTCGCGAATTCCTTCAATGTAAAGGATAATGGCTTTTGTTTGTTCATCTTCTCCTAAATATTCCAAAGCATCAATAATATTTATATTGGCTTCGTTACCCAGACTGATGGCTTTACTGAAACGGATTCCTCTTTTATTCAAGTAAGGTAAAGACTGACTCAGGAAAGTGCCGCTTTGGGAAGCGAAGCCCAGGAGGCCTGGTTCTTTGGCTATAGACAACACGGTTGTGTTTAACGGAAGCTGAGAGTTGATTATTCCCATGCAATTGGGACCGACAAAACGCATCTGATAGCGTTTTGCTATTTGGTTGATCTTTTTTTCCATATCTTTCCCGGCATCCCCTGTTTCCTTAAAGCCGGCGGTGATGACAATGGCTCTTCTCGTGCCGATTTTACCAAAGCTCTCCAAAAGAGGAACGACTGCTTTTATTGGAACTATCAGCATGGCCAGATCAGGAACTTCGGGCAAATCTTCCGGCGAAGCATAAGCCTTAAACCCCAAAACTGTTTTTTCTATGGGATGAATTGGGTAAAAATGGCCTCGGTAACCGTCTTTAAAAATATTCAAAGCCTGTATTGTCCCCATTTTTGAGGGTTTATTGTTTGCTCCGACGACCGCTATGGATCGCGGGTTCATAAGCAAATGAAGTGGATTTTCAGACATTATAAAATCTCCTTTACGTTCTATTGACTATCGCATTAGGATTGTTTTTCCTGTGTTTTCGAAGAGCATCTTCAATAAAAATAGGACCTGCTTCAGCAAGTGTTTGGATGATATAACTATCCTGCGCATTTTTAATGTATCCGGAAAAAACCATCACCGCAAATCCATGTGTATACATCCAGCTATTCCTCAATAGGTCATTCCTCTCTGTATGAGCAAGCCTTTTTAGCTTTGGTACCTTTACGATCTCTTTGTCCAGTTTTCTCAACATTTCATCGATGATTCCGCTTGCATCATTGTCTTCGAGGAATATGGTTTTGAAAAATTCCTTATGATCCCTGGCATACAAAACATATCCCACGCCTGTATTCAGGAAGGCATTTTTTGTGTATTGCCGAGTTACATAATCATAGAGGAGATCAACAGTCATTTGCAGTATTGTCTTTTTAAGCTCATTCATTGACTGAAAATGTTCGTATACGGGCCTTGTTGATGAAATCAATTCCCTGGCAACTTCACGGGCGCTCAATTGTTTGAATCCCTTTTCTTTAACAATTTTCAAAGAAGAGTTAATAATGTCCGATTTTTTAAAAATCTTTTTGGGCGGCATGTAATCTCCGATTTGTTTAAATTACATATGTAATGTAACGCATGTTGCTTATGAAGTCAATCTTTTGAAATTAATTTTGTTACTTTTTTTGATGATGTCTGTGAGCTTGATTATGCCAAAACCTGCAACAACAGAGCGATGATTTGTCTAAATCAACGGCAGTCTCTCTTGCCTTTAGTAATTTCTAATGCTTTACAATTTCCTAATGCACACGCTTTTTGCGCGTCATTACAACCAAATTCGTTGTTGCCCTGCAAAAAATAAACAATCCCCCGATTATTGTAAGCATCAGCATTATCCGGTGTCAGTTGGATGGCCTTATTGAAGTCTTCTATAGCCAACTGGTATTGGTCTGATCTGCCGTAGGCAACCCCTCTGTTGTAATAGGCATCTGCATAATCCGGTTTAAAGCGGATGGCTAGACAAAAGTCATCAAATGCATGTTGATACTGGCCAAGTTTATAGTAGGCAGAACCCCTGTTGTTGTAATAGAAAGCATTATCCGGTGTCCGCCGAATAGCCTCATTATAACTCTCGATGGCCAGTTGATACTGACCAAGCTTAGTATAGGCAATTCCCCTGTTGTAGTAGGCACCAGCATAATCCGGGTTCAACCGGATGGCTTCCTGGTATTGGCTCACTGCCTCGTAAATTTGGCCTTTCTCTTTAAAGATGTTACCAAGATTATCATGGGCCATCCAGCAAACGGGATTTCTCGCGATGGTCATTTTCCAGAGCGTTTCGCTGTCACTATAATTGCAGGTTTGTCGCCAGGTCAAAACGCCTAAAACAAGGAATAGAATCAGGCACAAAGCCGGTGCAAGGAAAACGTTTTTCTTCCCCAACCGGCCAGAGGCCCAGGTGATCCCGGCAGCCGCGAGTCCGATTGGCCCTATGATTGAGAAATACTGCCAGTGGTCTGCTACCAGCGAGTAACGCATGAAATAAATGTCCCGAAAGCCCAGAACCGGAAGCAACATCACCACAAAGTACCCCAGCCCGAACAACCACGCCTTGCCCCACTCTTTGCGATAGTGCCACAGAACCCCAGCCACCGCCAGCACCAGCAGTCCGGGTACATATGACAATAGCTTCGTTGCATCGATTTGCCACTTTGGATAAACAAATATAAGATTCACCGGCAGCAGCGCCTTATAGAGATAGAACCACACTGCCCAACCCGCTACTGCCAGGCGCGACCAAATGTTGTCCGTCCTAACGACTTCAGATCCTATGGCGTTGTGGGATTGGAACCAGACGGTGAGCAAGCCCAGCAGCACCGCAACTCCGAAAAAGGGCAGAGTGCGTTTTACATCCCGGCTGTTGATTTCATCCCTCTGCCACCACGCCAATCCCAGCAGCACTATTGGCAACGGCGCCACCGCTGTCTTGCTCAATAATGCGAGCACAAAAGATCCCAACGCTATCACATACCAAAGCCTTCGATCTTTGTCCTCAAATCGCAGGTAAAAGAAAAGACTCGTGATATAGAACAGCATAGCCAGCGTGTTCTTGCGCTCGGTGATCCATGCTACCGATTCCACATTAACCGGATGAACTGCAAACAAGGCCACGGCCAGCCACGCTCCGGGAATCTTCAAGCGAGCAAGCACCCGCCATATTAACACTGTGCTAAGGGCATGCAGAAGCACGTTGACGGCGTGATAGCCGAGCGGGTTCATACCCCAGAGTCGCCATTCCAGCCAAAGGGTTGTGGATGTCAGCGGAAAGTAATCCGGCGCGTTGGTGGTAAACCAGAATTGATACAAGCCATTGGCCTGCTTGATCAGGGGATTGTTTACTAAAAACGTATCATCATCCCAGATGAATCCCGCGTGCCACACCGGCTGATAAGCTATGATAACAGCGCCAACGAGGAGCAAGCCCCACAGCCAGCCCGGAACCCGCGTAGATTGAAAGAGTCCGGCGATCCCGTTTGCTGTCGGAGTTGAATGAGTTCTCAACTTTGACTGGCCAAAACGCAATTTGCCCCTGCCTTTCACGTTCTCTTTGTCCTCCACGTATGTTTCCTTTGTATTTAACTTGACGAGAAATTTCTTTCTGACATTTTAGATATAATAAAGTCCCGTTTAGATGTCAATTATTTCGAAGTTATCATTACTGTTTCAATCAGGATATCTCCAAACTTGTCCATGAGCTTCTTGAAAATCACCGCCAGGAAGTCCGGCAGTCCAAAGATTGATAATCAGGCTAGTAATCTCTCTTTTTTCTATCTGCATGATCTTGGAAGCAATCAGATCGATATGCCAGTTATGTTGATATTTGCCTCACGTCTTAAAGTTTTTTGGGGATTTATATTCCCTTTAAACTAATGGGATATTAACCTGATAAGAAATATAATATGATACGGCATCGCGGAATGAATTTCTCAATAGTTTATCTTTTTATAGAATATTTTTTTTGTCAATTCCGCCGTTAAGATATAAAGTCCCATAATGATCCCCAGTATCATAATAAACGACATGGGAAGACTTACAAAATCAAATATCTTCCCGACAGGTGTAAAAGGGAGGATGAGCGTGGCAATAACAACAGCAATTGTGGCGATGAACAGGTATTTCCCGGGCATGCTCTTAAAGAATGGCCTTCTGCTGCGGATAACAAGCACAATAATTGATGCGGAAATAACGGATTCCACGAACCAACCTGTTCTAAATTGCGCAGGTGTAGCGTGAAGAATGAACAATAGAACACCAAAAGTTAGATAATCAAAAACCGAACTGATCAAGCCGAAAGTGATCATGAATTTTTTAATAAAAGAAATATTCCATCGTCTCGGTTGATTTACCATTTCGATGTCTGTCCGATCCGTGGCAATGGTCATTTCCGGAAAATCAGTCATCAGGTTCGTCAGAAGAATTTGTTTAGGCAGCAAAGGAAGAAAAGACAAAAACAAAGAAGCGCCGGCCATACTGAACATATTTCCGAAATTAGCGCTGGTAGCCATAAAGACATACTTCATGGTATTGGCCAGCGTAGTCCTTCCTTGATGAACACCTTGCACGAGCACCTCCAGATTCTTTTCCAGAAGCACGATATCGGCCGATTCTTTGGCCACATCCACTGCAGTGTCAACAGAGATACTCACATCCGAGGCATGAAGAGCGGAAACATCATTGATGCCGTCTCCGATATAACCCACAACATATCCGGCCTTTCTGAGAGCAATGATAATGCGTTCTTTTTGATTAGGCTCCACTTCCGCGAAGATGTCCGTTTGGGCCGCTTTTTGCAACAGAGCGGCATCACTTATTTCACGCAGTTCGATGCCGGTAAGAATTTTGGCGTCAGGCATTCCCACATCCTGACTTATCTTGGCGGCGACAAGGCGGTTATCTCCCGTGATAACTTTCAGGGAAACACCAAGTTGTTTGAGCCGATTTATCGTTTCTAAAACTCCTTTTTTAGGCGGATCGAAGAAAAGCAGGAAACCGAGGAATGTCATATCCCGTTCGGAATCTTTATTGATGACGGACTGGGTTCCCATATCCCGCATGGCAACGCCAAGCACGCGGAAGCCCTGGTTGCTGAGTTCCTCGAACTTCTGCTGGATAATTTCCCCCACTGTGTTTGTATCTATCTTATCTCCGTCCTT